>Ga0207862_1000015_pt1 | contig 38121 bp, 35 predicted proteins | sample LuqExpMetageno81_FD_187838 | JGI IMG/M metagenome (GOLD analysis project Ga0207862, IMG submission 187838) | Tropical forest soil microbial communities from Luquillo Experimental Forest, Puerto Rico - Sample 81 (SPAdes) | ecosystem: Environmental > Terrestrial > Soil > Tropical forest ... | reverse complement strand
ACGATCCGCGGCGTGCAGCGCATCCTGCGCGAACAGAGCATCAAGTTCGTGCAGGCGGTCTGGGAGGAGGGCGCCGAGCAGCCCGAGGCGCCGGATGTACACGAGGAGGAGGCGGCCGAGCCCGAACTGTTCGAGCGTGAAGAAGGCCTCGGCGCGCGGCTCACGTCCCTGATCGGCCGGGACCTCAATGGCCGCTCCGAAGATCATCGGCGCGAGCCGACTTTTGCGTCGGCTCCCGAGCCGCGGCTCGCGCCCGGCGACCGTGCTCTGCACGTGCCGGACCTGGAGGACGAAGAGGAAGATGAGCCTGCGCCGTCGAAAGCCGCACGGTCGAATGGTCTCAGCCACGATCAGGTCGACGCGCTTCGCACTGTGCTGAACGACCTCATGGAGTGCCGGAAACTGATCGACGCCGCTGTGGCGCGGCCGGAATAACTAACATCAAGAGCCCTGGTTTTGAGGCGCGCTAGTCTGTCGTGCTAGCAACATGCGTCCGACCGTGAGGCTTTTTGCCATGACCGCGCCAGATCCGCTCATCATCGAGCGCCCATCCGACGACATCGCCGTCCTGCGCATCAATCGTCCCGAGGTGCGCAACGCACTTAATCTGACAGTGCGGCAGCGCATCTTTGCGGAAGTGACGCGCCTCGCCGCCGATTCCGCCGTACGCTGCATCGTGCTCACCGGCAACGAGAAGTCCTTTGCGGCGGGCGCCGACATCACCGAGATGGCCGAAGCCGATCCGGTCGCGGTGATGGCGCGCAACGTACAGCAATATTGGCGCCCGATCACCGAAAGCCCAAAGCCAGTGATTGCCGCGATCGAAGGCTTTGCGCTCGGCGGCGGGCTCGAGCTCGCGCTCTGCGCCGACATCATCGTCGCGGGCGAGGGGGCAAAGCTCGGTCTGCCGGAAGCGAAACTCGGCATCCTCCCCGGCGCCGGCGGCACGCAAAAACTGGCGCGGCTCGCGGGCCGCTATCGCGCTTCGCTCTTACTGATGACGGGCCGCATGTTCGGCGCGCAGGAGGCGTTCGACATGGGTCTCGTCAGCGAGGTGGCGCCCACGGGGCAGGCCTTCGCGCGCTCGCTTGATATTGCGCGCGAAATCGCCGCGATGCCGCCCATCTCGGTGATGCAGATCAAGGAGCTCGTCAACGCCGGCGTGAACGCCTCGCTCGACACTGCGCTGATGCTCGAGCGCAAGGCTTTCCAATTGCAATTTGCCACACGCGACCAGAAGGAAGGCATGCGCGCGTTCCTCGACAAGCGCAAGCCGAACTACGAAGGCAAGTGATGATTGATCTGACGCGTGAGATGTTGACGGTCGCCGTGTTCGGCGCCGGCACGATGGGCCGCGGGATTGCGCAGGTCTGCGCGCAGGCGGGCTTGACGACATTGCTCGCGGATGCGCGCGACGGCGCAGTCGCGGAGGCGATTGGGCAGATCGACAAGGCTCTCGGCAATCAGGTCGCGAAAGGCCGCATGAGCGAAGCGGACATGCGCGACACGCTCGCGCGGCTGAAGCCGATTGCGTCTCCCGCGGAAGCGGCGTCCGCGGGCATCGTCATCGAAGCGATCATCGAGACACTCGAGGCCAAGCGTGTTCTGTTTCGCGAATTGGAAACGCACATCGCGCCCGATGCGGTGCTTGCGAGCAACACGTCCTCGCTCTCGGTGACAGAGATCGCCGCGGGCTGCGCCCGCCCCGAACGCGTCGGCGGTCTGCACTTCTTCAATCCGCCGCCGCTGATGCGGCTCGTCGAGGCGATCGGCGGTTTGCGCGCCGACGCCGCGCTGGTGCCCGCACTCACCGCTTTCGTGCGGCGGATCGGGAAGCACCCGGTGGTCGCGGCCGACACGCCCGGCTTTGTCGTCAATCACGCCGGCCGCGCCTATGGACCGGAGGCCTTGCGTATCGTCGCGCAGGGGATCGCCAGCCCGCGCGAAGTCGACGTGCTGATGAAGGAAGCGGCCGGTTTCCGCATGGGCCCGTTCGAACTGCTCGATCTGATCGGCGGCGACGTCACGCATTCGGTGATGGTCAGTATCTTCGAGCAGTATTTTGGCGAGCCGATGTATCAGCCGTCCGCACAGATGGCGGTCCGCGTCGCGGGCGGACTGTTGGGGCGCAAGACCAAGCAGGGTTTTTATCGTTACGACGGGCCGCCGGAACCAAGCCTGCCGACCGTGAGCGTGCCGCGTGCTGAAAAACCCGCGCAGGCGTGGATCGCCGATGAGGATGGCGGCGCCGAATTGCAGGACTGGCTTGAGGCCGCCGGTGTGCGCGTCACGCGCGGCGGGAAGCCACAAGGCGATGCGATCTGCTTCGTCACTCCGCTTGGGGAGGATGCGACGAGTGCCGTCGTGCGGCTCGGGCTCGATCCGTCGCGCACCGTCGCAGTCGACATGCCCGGCCGATTTCCCGGACGGCGCACCTTGATGAAGACGCCGGTCACGCGTCCCGAAGTGCTTGGGTCAGCAGCGGCGGCGCTGAGCGAGGGCGCTGCGGTCACTGTGATCAATGACAGCGCGGGCTTCGTCGTGCAGCGCCTGTTGGCGATGATTGTCAATATCGGAACGCGCATCGCCGAACTGCGTATCGCCTCGCCGGACGACATCGATGTCGCGGTGGAACTGGGCCTCAATTATCCGAAAGGGCCGCTCGCGTTCGGCGATATGCTCGGACCTGCGCGCGTGCTGGCGGTGCTCGACGGAATGCACGCCATGACGCTCGACCCAAAATATCGCGCCACCACATGGCTGCGGCGGCGCGCAAAGCTCGGCGTCTCATTGAAGACGCCGGACTGAAGCTGGCGCTCCAGATAGCGTTGAGTCTGCCTGTGCCCTTGCTCGGCAGCCTTGCGATACCATTTAGTCGCTTCGGTCTCGTCCTGCGGTGTTCCTTGTCCTGCGGAATACAGTTCGCCGACGAGAAACTGAGCGTTGGAATGACCCTGTTCAGCAGCTTTGAGAGCCGACTTGAACTCATCGGCGTCATTCTGAGGCACTCGCTGATCGAACCAATCAACATAATCGCCACGATAAGTTTGATATCCTTTCTCAAAGGGATCGGCGGCGACTATGTCTATCGCCGCCAGCATGAGCGTTCCTACGAGCGCTGCCCGAAGCAGCTTCGCGTACGTCAAGTGCCTTCGTCCCATACTGATCTCTCTGGCGGGGTGATCTCAGGCTTCCATCACACCCCAGAGCGAGAGCACTCGTTCGGATACGTCTCGGCGGACCACCCAACGATTGGCATTAGAACGCACGTCGAAGACGCGCCAGGCCACTGAACCGTTCTGCCAAAGGGTGACAGGGGGAGTTTGGGCTTTTTGAGGGCCCTTTGGATCGTACACGCTCCCGCTCTGAGGTTCGCGGTCCTTGGCGATTTCATGTTTGTCTACACCCATTCGGACGAGCTCGACATCGGCAAAGAGAGGCGTGTGCGTTGCTTCATTCTTAAGCAGCTTTCGGTCCCGTAGCAGCCGAAGCGTTCCACACAAGCTGCTGATCCAGTATTCCGAGAGCATCCTTTGATAGCGGAAAGCAAAGAAATCCGGAGCGGTCGCATGCTCGTCCTCCATGCAACGCAACACCAAGTCTAAAGACCCTTCCCGCTGTATGCTCGCCATCAGACCGGAAGCAGGAAGCTTGGAGCCCAGTTGTACGGCCGCGTGTATCCATATTTGAGCAAGCTCTGGCAGACGATCCTTTGCGGTCTCGAACGCATTCGTGATCTGAGTTGCTAGCTGCATTAGCTTGCCACAATCACTTCCACATGCTGGGCCCACTTCTCTAGCGCCAAGCGCGTTTCGCTTTCGTAAAGAGCACGGTTGTATGTGCCATCAACCCCGGCTTTGTGTCCGTCAACGTGGTTCACAACAGTTTCGACAATATGCGGGAGAACGCCAAGTTCATTCATGCCGGTCACAGCGGTTCTGCGGAGGTCGTGGAGACGCCAAGCGGGCAGGGGCTTTGCCTTCCGCCCGCGTCGCTCAAGGATCGTCTGGTCGAGGCGGGCCTTGCAATCGCTCCACCCTGAGAAGCCGCCCTTGCCGATCCCGAAGATGTAATCCCGATCATTTCGGTGAAGCTGGCGCTCAAGCACAGCCTTGGCTTGCGGTGAGAGCGGGACTTGATGCTTCCGTTTGTTTTTGACCCTCTCAGGCGACAGAACAATCAATCCTTTCCCTAGATCAACTTCACTCCAACCCAAGCTGCCGATCTCTTCTCGGCGTTGGCCGGTGAGGATCAACAAGCGAACGATATCCCCGTAGTGGTCCTGGGGGAGGGCGGCCCAGACCTCCCGAAGCTCTGCGTCGGTCAATACCCGGTCCCTAGCGCCGGTCTCTTCGGCCTTGTTGGTGTTGGCGGCTGGGTTGGCCTCAATGTGATGCTCTCTGGTCGCCCACTTGAAGAACGCGGAGAGGGAAGAACGCACTCGGTTGCATGCAGTGGGGCCGCTACCCATCTCGATCTGTCCAAGTAGCTGAGCGATAGCAAGGCCATTGATCTCGGTTATTCTTCTGGGGTGCAGCGGCTCTGCGTGCTTCAGCAAGTGCCGTTCGGTCTCAAGAAAGGCTCTCGGCTTCATCGCCTGCTTGCGTTTGGCAAGGTACCGCTCCGCGACAGGTTTGAATGTCTCAACTTCGCCTAGCCGCTTCGCCTTGTGCCGCTCTTGCTGGCGTTCCTCGCTTGGGTTGATCCCATCAGCGACCATGCCGAGCAATCGCTTCGCTTCGGTGCGGGCGGTGTCAGGTGTGAGCGACACGCCATGGCGGCTAACCCCGCCATGCCGCCCGATCCTGAAGAAGGTCTGCTTGCCGCCGAAGCGATACCGAACGAGGTAGAAGACACCCTCGGTCGTATGCCGCCTGAGCCCGAAGCCCTTCACAACGGTGTCCCAAACGACCCCGCCAGCCGGAACGCTCTCCACGGTCCTCATCGTGATCTTGGAGACTGCCATCCCATCCCCCTCGATTTCGCCCCGTGGGGCCCCTCGGAACTCGGGAAATTCTCACAGCGGATAAAGAGCACCACCGCCGGCGAGCAACTTTTGGCCCCCGTGTACCCGCAGTCTATTGCTTTCGAATTTCGAAAGCAATTCGAAAGCACACCACAGCGAAGGGGAGGCGGAGGCTGGCCGAGGGTGGCGGCTAGGGGCGAGGGCGGCGATCCGAGTGGAGACGTGCAAGAAGTGTCGTAATGACGGGCGCTTTATGAGGGTTCTTGCGATGCAATCGGGGCGCGTTTATAGTGCTGTTTCCGGTCGGGGCGTGGCGCAGCCCGGTTAGCGCACCAGTCTGGGGGACTGGGGGTCGTGGGTTCAAATCCCGCCGCCCCGACCAGAAAAATCAATAAGTTGCCGGAAAGCATGGCACCCGGGTGGTTCGACGGGTGCCATAAGGGTGCCGAACCGATTATTCCAGGCCGGCAGATCAGGCGCGTGCGCCGATCAGAGCGCGTGGCTGCTCGAATTCTCGCCATTGATCGCCTCGAGTGCGCAATTCGTTGATGATCTGGCTGCGTTTGAGGATGAGCTGCTCGCGCGTAGCTTTAATTTCTGAGGCTTCCACGAAATCCTCGCATTGCTTCCGCCGCACCCTATAAGCCGCCTCAGGGTTCCTGCGCTATGACCTTGGCACCGAGCAGGCACCACGCCGCAATTATGTTATTATAGCCAAATCCATTAACTGGCGGACGATGCTATGGCAGACAGTACCTCTGACAACTGGTTGGCAGACCGGCTTGAAAGGTTGCGTGGCGTTTTGACTTCCGCCACAGGAGTGGTCGTCGCATTGGCCGCGCTTATCACAGCCACAATTGGTCTCATACACCTATGGCCGACGCTACCTGCACCAGCACAGGCCGACAAATGCAAAGCTCCTTACGTTTGGCGCGAAGCCACACCGGACGATCACGTATGCGTTACAAAGGCAACTCACGAAAAAACTCTTGAGGACAATAACCTCGCTCTTTCGCGACGTGATACGCGCGGCGGCAATTACGGCGCGGACACATGCCAGTCTGGCTATGTCTGGCGCGACATTTTCGAGGGCGACCATGTATGTGTCACCCCCGAAACTCGGGACCAAGCCGCTCAGGACAACCGAGACGCGCCGAATCGGATCGAGCGCTGAGCAACAACGAAACGCTTCCCTTCTTCCGAGCCTTTCGAGTGGTACAGAGAGCGAGCAGAGCGAGTACAAATGCTGGCTGCTGGAACGGGAACACCCATACGTGGCTTCGGTCCATGTGCAGAGGGGCTTAGCAATTTCTATTCCTGGAGCTTCGGCTCGTCAGTCCATCGAATATGGATGCTGGTCCTAGCTACCTCATCTCGTTCCATGTCATCTTAACGAGCTTCTTACCGGGAGCCGACTACCATGTTGAGCGCCGTCCAAGTCTTCAACTACTTCTGGGCGTCGCTCAGTTCACGCACGGGTACAAAATAGTCGAGCTTGTCGGACCAATATCCGGGTGGCTTAGCTCAGCGAACCTCTTGGGCGCATCAAATAATCTATTCAATTGCGACCGTATCGCGTCGGAGTGTCGATCGGGCTGGTCGGCACGTGCTGGTGTCTGGTGGATGCGGGCGAGCGCACCTGCTCGGATCCGCGGCTTTCAGTGCGGGACGGCTACATGGGGGTGAAGAATATGCGTTGTTCACGCACAAGGGCGTTCCGCCCCATGGATTGCAGCGGATTATAGTTTTGAAATTTGATGCCGAGCACGTACGGAGAGGGATATCCTACAGACGGGATGTGGACGAATGACCCATATTGCGTCCGATCCCAACGCCGCGACCTATCGGCTCGATTGATGACCGCTCATAGATGCTAACGCGCCAACCAATGCGGCGTAGGAACGTCCCGACGAACAGGCCCGCAATGGAGCCGGCCCCGACGATGGCACGACGTGCTTGGGAGCCTTCAGGCATTTTCGTGCACCCTACCCGATGATTAGGTGGGGTATTGATTTGATATACCAATGCAATGGGCTAGCGGTCGCGAGGCGGGGCCAAGGGACTTCCGCCTCAGGTTCGTCGGCACTTCCCTGAGATTAGTATAGCCCTCATACCGGGCGCGGCTCCGCCGCGTTCGGACTCGATCGCAGCCGCTGGACATTCAAATCAATATCTGCAATATGCACCAGTCCTAATAAATCTTTGGGTATTTACAATGGCAAAGAAAGCTAAGAAGCGGTCATACAAGGTCTGGACACCGACAGACATCAAGGAATTGAAAGGTCACTCTCGCGCAAAGACACCGGTTTCAAAGATCGCCAAAGCGATGAAGCGAAGCGAGGCGACAATTCGGATGAAAGCCTATCAGATCGGTATGTCGGTGGGTCATCGGCGCCGGAAAGCTGCTTAGGATTAGGTTGAAGACAGATCCGGGCAGCTAGCCTGGATCATTTTTATGCGCGCGGCTCTGCCGCGCTCGGCCGAGCTATTGGCCTGAATTCCAGATGTCAGTTGAGAGCTTCCAGCCACCTCATCTGGGTTGAAAGCGTCAGCGACTAAGAGTACGGCCCAGCGCCGCTGCGCGTAATTTTCATAAGACGCAGATATATTGCGTACCGCCCATGCCGAGGCGGCGGGCTGCTCCCGGCGCAAGATCGAGTCGAGCGCCCATCCGGTAAGCGGTGTCACACGGCCCTCGATCGTTAACACGCACAGCGATCGAGCGCCCGTTATTGTGGTTGGTCGAGTTCAATGTCGTGCCAAGAGGCCAAGTGCGAGCGGCCGCGGTGTTGCCATTCGCGTCGAATACTTCGCCGCTCGCGGTGCGCTTACCGGAGCTATATGTGCTTGCTAGCACTTCCTGTGCCGCGCACTTTCCGAACGGTTTGACGTATCTGTGAACAGAATTCCAGCCGCCAGCATGTGCCATCGTGAACGTAAGAAGGCTCGTACCAAAAAAACGATGCCAATCAGTCGAATCTGATCCGTTCCTATCTGCGTTGGCGGGCCAAGACTCCAGTACACATGAGAAACGGCGCGTATTATGCGGTCGCGTTTGTCGCGCCTTGAATTTCCATAACCGGCTCAAATAAGCAGCGGTTATGTATTGCAACTTCGATCAAATGCCGTGCGGCCCAGCGATGGGCCGCTGAGGACGTTTTGTTGCGAATGGAACCATCAACGTGGTGATTATAACATAGACGGCGACTGCCGCTGAGGTAAGTACAAACGCCCCCGCTTGCGATCTCAGCATAAATCCTGAGGGCTCGTACTTGTTTCCAGGAGAGAGGAACTTTTCAATTATTCCGGCTACAAACCCAATGACAATCGTCCAAAGGACACTCATCGTATCCCCTGTAGCGCCCACATGCGTAATTATTTTTTAATTAAATCATCAGTCGGTCCATTGTGCATTGATCCACGTCATTGTGATCGGATATTTTCAGATTGAGCATTGCGGCGGTTTCCAATGCTACGGTAAAATTAATACTGGGCACGAGCGTTATTAAGGGGGTGAGAATTTCGAAGCAGGTCGTTATGGCAGCGACCGATGGTGCAAGGAGTGACACATGGGTATCCTTGACGAGTTACTCTCCGGCGGGCAACGCCAGAAAGACTACGGAGATTTCGTTAAACGATACGAACAGGGAGCCCCGTCGGAGGGCTACTCCGATCAAGAGGTTCTGAAGCGATACGGGGAAGTGTCGCACGCTGTGCCGTCAGACCAATACGCTCAGGCTGCACAAGAGGCACTGAGCAAGCTGTCGCCGGAAGAGCGAGCGGCGTTCGTGAAAATGCTGCAGGAGCGAGCCGCTGCGCATGGCATCCCGCTGCCGCGTCAGGTCCCACCGGAACCGAAGGACCTGGGCCAAGTTCTCACCGACTTGCATGCGAAGCCGGGGCAGCTCCGGGATATGCTTGGCGGCGGTGCTGCCCAGCCTCAGGGGCAAACATCGGGTTTAAATCCGATCACCGATATTTTGGCGTCGCCGATGGCCAAGTCAGTGCTTGCAGGTATCGCAGCGATGGTGATCAAGCGCGCCATGGGTCAGTCCCAAACGGCGTAGCGCGGCTCCACGATGCATTTTGCACTCGCCGCAAGCGGTGTTCTAAGGCGGCGGGCTCAGCCTTTTCAACCTGAAAAGAGGAGAGTTGTCATGAGCGTTTTAGGGAACATTATGGGCGCGGTTTTCGGTCATGGATCGGCGGCCACGGCCGCCCCGGCCGCGGCTCCGGCGCAAGTGTCCACTTCACCGAAGGCCGCCCCGACCGCACCTGAGGCGCGGGGATCCGCCTCGCCCACAGCTGCTCCGGCCGTGGCGAAAGCTCAAACGATTGATGTTGCTGCTATTGTTGATAAAGCGGCGGCATCAAAGGGTGAGAAGCTCGCGTGGCGCACTTCCATTGTCGACCTGATGAAGGCTCTCGGTCTCGATAGTAGTTTGGCTGCGAGGAAGGAATTGGCGAAGGAATTGCATTACACTGGCAACATGGACGACTCTGCGGCCATGAATGTGTGGCTGCATAAACAGGTCATGTCGAAGCTTGCTGAAAATGGCGGCAAGGTTCCCGCTGATCTGCTCAAGTCCTCATAAATCGTTCGATGCGGTGACCTTTGGGGCGTTTGATGCGCCACCGGCAGCGTACCGCCCGGCGGCGTGATCTGATTGCGCTTGTTTTCTCCAGTACCGCAAGCTGCGTCGTAGGATGATTTTGATCCGGCTCTATCTTAGGGGACTTCACGGGCTTCATCGGCAAGCGAGATTAGCCTGGACACTCGCGGTTGCTAATGTCGCGCTGGCGACAGCCGGTTTCGCCGAGTCAGTATTATTTGGGCGCGTGATCGACGTTCTTAGCATTTCCGCGAACTGGGAATGTTGCGCAATGGCCGCACGCTGACGGCCCATCTCGGCCCAAGCCGAACTTGCACACGGCGTCTGCTTTGAGGAGCAGAGCGGACCTAGACGCGGGGCGGCCTAACGGCGGCTAATAGCGATGACCATCGAACCACTCTCTGCCGAATATGGCCCTTGGCATCCAGGGTTAGAATCGGAAATACCGCGAGAGTACCTTCCTCTCTCGACAATGTTCAGAATCGAAAATGTTTCGACGAGCATTTCAAAAGCGTACGAATTAAGCGACTACTGTAGCCTGCCGCCTACTGAACTAGTAGCATTTCGGGCCGAGCGATTGATTATACATGAACTGCTGATACACGTGACTACCACCATTTCTGTCCCCGATGGCGGGGATTACGAGGATTTGGGCCGAAACTTTCGTGAGATAACCTCAACTATTCTCAAACGGTATATTGCCCCTCATCGAGCGGAATTGGCAGAACGTTTCGATCGCTTTAGACACGCAGCGTCTGTCAGCATCGAGCGCGAGATTGCAAAGAGCTTCGTAGAGCCGAGATCGTCTGGTGGACAGCGATCAAGCCATTGGCGCCACCGCCTATTCGGCACCGACAAACAGCAAAACCGAACTCGCTTTCCGGCGAATGATCCAGTGGAGCGCGATCGTTCGATAGTTTTTGGATGGCGGAAACAAGCAAAAGCGGCGACGGATCCGTTGGATGCTGCCTGTTTCAATGCATTACATAGAATTGCAACGGGAATCATTGACCGACATGATCGGCTCGTGGGCGATAGAGCGCTGCTCGCCGAACTTGCTCTCACGTTGGTCACTAATGGATATGGCAGCGAAGTTATTGGCGATGCAATCACCCCATTCATTCAAGAAGCGATTTCACGGGAGGGTTACAGGCGACTGCCATGGCAACAACAACCGGTCGTCATGAACGTTAAGGGTGCATCTGCGTCAGGCAAAAGCACGATGCGTCCTTTACAGCGAACGCTTGCACGCAAGTTAAATTTTCGTTGGGAAGAGTTCGCCTTGATCAGTCCGGACATATGGCGGAAATTTCTTTTGGACTACACGTCGCTGGGTAGCGCTTACAAATACGCGGCAATGCTAACAGGTCACGAGCTTGAGGTCATCGATCAGAAGCTTGACCGTCGAATGAAGGCCAAAGCTGCCAGCGGGGAGATTTCGCACTTACTGATCGACCGGTTTCGCTTTGACAGTTTTGTACCTGAGTTCGAGGGAAAAGGGTCCAATCGGCTGCTGACGCGTTTCGGTAACTTGGTTTACATGTTTTTCTTGATTACACCGCCAGAAATGACCGTCGAGCGAGCTTGGAAACGAGGATTGAAGGTCGGTAGATATAAAGCCGTTGAGGACCTCCTAGCGCACAATGTCGAAGCGTTTACTGGTATGCCTGAATTGTTCTTTACTTGGGCACTGGCTGTCGGAAAGCGCGTTCACTACGAGTTTCTCGATAACAGTGTACCCGAGGGCCAGCCTCCGCGAACCGTTGCATTTGGTTGGAATGGCGAAATGACCATTCTCGATGTTAAGAGCATGTTGGATATTGAAAGATTCAGAAAGATAAACATCCGCGCTAAGGGACCAGAAGAAATATACCGTGGAAAGAATTTGGCACCTGAATGTAACGCCGAGTTTTTGAGGCGGTGTGTTCGCTGGATTCCAGCTATCAATTTCGCCAGTTACAAGACAGGTGCAGTCTACGCGCGAGTAGAACATGGGAAGTGGGTATGGTGTGACGATCAAGATCTTGCGTGCGCGCTGAATGATTCTGATACGCGAGTCGGCCTCGAAGTAATCGCTCCAAAGATCAATGTCTTGGAGTCTGACGTGAAAGGGTATCCGACAAATCTGGAGCTCGAGAAAGTGCACACCATCGGTTCTTGGGCCGAGGCTATTTCTGGTCGTGTACACTCCAGCCGGAATTTTTCCGGCGATATTCCGTATTGAAATGTGATAGGCAAGCTGGCGGCCCAACTATGCGGAATCGAGCCTGCTACCTGCACAAAGCCCCAAGTGTGCCAATCCTTGGCGACCAGCCCCGAAGAGTGACGCTGTCTAGATGGCAACCCGCTGACGTCATTGGGTAGGGACTCCTCCAGGTCAGCTCGTGGAGAAAAGAACTACGAAAAGCAACCGCAACCAAGACTGGTCCGACCGTTTAACCTCGCACGCAGGTGGCGAAAAACCGTCCCATAATAACCACAAAATGTATTTAGTGGCCTGCACCGCAGTCACATTTTGCATGTCAGTCCCCACGCTGGGGGACTGGGGGGTCGTGGGCTCAGATCCCGCCGCCGCGACAAAGCCGCAACATTAGTGTTGCAGCCGGATTTCCGGAGGTGGGGCCTTCGGTATATCTCCAGTACAGAGGCCTTGAAGGGGTGCAGGGGGGTGTAGTGGTTGGTATTTTTTTGCTGCTCGCGGCTAGTACCGTCGTGGGTTTTGTACTTGGCTATTTCTATTTTTACTGGATTGCCCTGGTAGTCTCGGGCTTGGTCTTAGCCTCGGCTACCGCCTGGATGAGCCAGGGATTCGGGATAGGGAGTGGAATAGCCGCCATTGTTGGCTGTCTCACTCTCAACCAGCTCGCGTTTTTTTATGGGTGTCTTATTGAGAATAAGCCAAAAGCCAGAAGCCGACGCGTGACTAGCCTCGAATCGCCGCGACCGTGAACCAAGCAGCTGATCGGCTGCGGATCGCGGTTATGCACCTACACGCGCCAAGGTGATGCTGTTGCTGAAGCAGTGATCAGGACGTCATTGAGAGTAATGAAACAAAAAGGCCGCGCGGTTAGGGGCGCGGCCTTTCTAGAGTCATGGCCGATGCTCGGAATGTGCGCCGCGGGCGCGCGGGAGTTCCGCATCGCCGCTGAACTCGGCTTCAAGACCGCGGTAACGACGCGGCCCGGAGTGCTGTTCAAAGCACACCGAGATTACCTGACCGCCCTGCCGCGCATTTCAGTTAAAGGGCAGTTCCAGCAGCAGCGATATGTCAATGTGCTGATGTCGGGGGCGGGCAGTGCGCTCTGGAACGGCTTCCGCCGGGTCAACGCGGCTTAGGTAGGCGCGACATCCAACTGATCAGCGGCATGGCCGGAAGCACCCAGCCGAGCCCCGCGACCACGTAGAAGATCGCCGCCACAAATCCGTTGATATTCGTCAGCACCGACTGCGCCAGCGCCATCGCCAGCAGTCCCCAAACGATCACCAGCGTGAGCAGCGCGATCGCGCCGATGAATTTGCGGGTGCGGATGGACGGCCTCATGTGCGCCGGACTATATGGATCGATCCACGTCCTGCAAGGCGTTCCATGCCCGAAACCGTTGCCGAAAACCGCCTGCGTCTCGTTCGCCTCTGGCTGCTGATCGCAGCCGGAATGATCCTGCTTACGCTCGCCGTCGGCGGCGCGACGCGCCTCACCGCAAGCGGTCTATCCATTACCGAATGGATGCCGGTGACCGGGGTCCTTCCGCCGATGAGCCACGCCGAATGGCAGGACGAGTTTCTGAAGTATCAGGCTATTCCGCAATACCGGGAACTCAACCAAGGGATGAGCCTCGGTGAATTCCAGGTCATCTATTTTTGGGAATGGACACACCGTCTGCTCGCGCGCACGACCGGCTTCGTGTTCCTGCTGCCGTTTCTTTTCTTCCTCTGGCACGGCGACATCCCGCAGCAATTGAAAAATCGGCTGTGGACCATTTTTTTCGGCGGCGCGGCGCTCGGCGCGGTCGGATGGTGGATGGTGTCGTCGGGGCTCGCGGATTCAAACCGCGTCAGCGTATCGCAATACCGTCTCGCATTCCATCTCACGCTCGCCTGCGCGATCTATACCGCGATCGTCTGGACCGCGTTTCAGGTAGTGCGGCGCAAGGCCGCCGAAATTCCGGCGCGCTTGCGAGTGAGCGCGATTACGCTGATGTGGCTGCTGCTGTTACAAATCTATCTCGGCGCATTGGTCGCGGGCAGCCATGCGGGGCATGCCTACAACACATGGCCGCAGATCGACGGCGCCTTCATTCCTGCGCTGTCGAGCCTGCTGCATGAGACGCCGGCGTGGCGGAACCTGTTCGAGAACAACCTGACCGTGCAGTTTGATCATCGCATGCTGGCTTATGTGATCTGGCTGCTGACGTTGTGGCACGCGGTGGATGCGTGGCGGACGGGGGTTGAGCGTGTAATGGCGCTGCTGCTCGCCGGCATGGTGAGCGCGCAGGCGGTGCTCGGAATCGTCGCGCTGGTTGCAGACGATCCGCTCGACCTTGCGCTGGCGCACCAGGTCTTCGCCATTCTCGTCTTCACGGTGTCCATCATCCACGCGCAACGTCTCTCGCAAGGCGCGCGGCTACGCGTGGGCCAAAGCACCGCCGCGGAACTGCTTGCATGATCGCGGCCGAAACGCGCGACGGCATCGAGGTGCTGACGCTGCAGCACGGCAAGGCGAATGCGCTCGACATTGAATTCTGCGACGCTTTGGCGACGCGTTTCCTCGCGCTGCGGCTGACCGAAGCAAAGGCGGTCGTGCTCACCGGCACGGGCAAAATCTTCTCCGCCGGCGTCGACTTGAAGCGGCTGAGCGATGGTGGCGCGGGCTACGTGCGCGATTTCCTGCCGCATCTGCATCGGCTGTACGAAGCCGTATTCTTTCATCCGAAGCCCGTGGTCGCCGCAATCAACGGCCATGCGGTTGCCGGCGGCTGCATCCTCGCAACGTGCGCGGATCGCCGTATCATGGCGCGCAACGCCGGGCGGATGGGGGTGACGGAATTGTTGGTGGGCGTGCCGTTTCCTGCGCTCGCCTTCGAAATCCTTCGCTTCGCGGTTCCGGCCGACAATCTCGCCGAGTTCACCTATTCGGGCGGCACCTATCCATCTGACGCCGCGCTCGACCAGGGATGGGTTGATGAACTCGCCGAGCCCGCCGAGCTTTTGGAAGACGCGCTTGCGGTCGCGCAGGAGTTGGCGGAAATCTCGCCCGCGGCTTTCGCGCAGACGAAGGCGCAGATGAGGGCACCGGTGGCCGAGCGTTTCGCAATCAGCGGCGCAGTCACCGACAAGATCGTGACCGATATCTGGTGCGCACCGGAGACCCTCGCGTGCGTGCGCGATTATATCGAGCGGGTTCTGAACAAATAAAGCCGCTACCGGACCGGAAAATCGTAAGCCTGGCGCGGATCGGCGGCGTAATACGAGAAGTGCCACCATTCGCGCGCGTAGTTTTTAAATCCGTGCCGCGTCATCGCCCGTACCAGGATGTCGCGCTGCGTTCGCTGGTCTGCCGTCAAATCTGGAGCATTCGTCTGGCTCTTGGTGTCGAAGCAGTCGAAGCTCGTACCCATGTCGATGCTGTCGTCCGGTTCGCGTGTAGCGGCAGGCCCGCTGCACGCGCCGTAATGCGCGTTTGCGTCGAAGGCCTGTCGCGGCAGTGCATCCAGAGGCATTATCGTGAGATCGACGGCGACCCCACGCGAATGCGCCGAATGGGCCGAGATGTAGCCGAGCGCGAAAAGACTGTGTTTGTTGATGCGCGGGTAGTACCGGCTCGTATCCGGTGTTGAGCGCGAATCCGCCGCCCACCTTGCCATGGCGGCAACTGCCCGCGTCGGTCTGTAGCAGTCGTAGACCTTCAGGGCGAGGTTATGCGGCGCGAGGTCGGCCTGCACGCGCTGGAGCGCGAGCGCAGCCGGGCGCTGCAGGATGCATTCGCCGCGCTCGTAGCCGGGCAGGGGATGGCCGGTGAAATTGTCCTTGCCGGCATAACGCATGTCCTGCCGGATCGATGGATCGACGCTGCGTAGCGTCACAAAGCTGGGCGGCAGACTCTGCGTCCATGCGGGCGCAGACGCGAAGATAAAAAGTGCCGCTACGAAACTTGCGCGGACGCCGCCGCTCACCGCAACGCCTGTTCCAGATCGGCAATGATGTCGCCGATGTCCTCCAGTCCGACCGACAGGCGCACGACGTCGGGTCCCGCGCCCGCCTGAACCTTCTGCGCGTCGGACAATTGCTTGTGTGTGGTCGAAGCGGGATGAATGATCAGCGAGCGGGTGTCGCCGATATTGGCGAGGTGCGAGAATAGCTTCACATTCGAGACAAGATTGACCCCCGCGTCGTAGCCGCCTTTCAGGCCGAAGGTAAAAACCGCGCCGGCGCCTTTCGGCGAATATTTTCTCGCGAGCTGATAATATTTGTCCGTTTCGAGTCCCGGATAGCTGACCCAGCTCACTTCCGGCCGCTGCGAGAGCCACTGCGCGACCTTGAGCGTGTTGTCGCAATGCCGCTGCATGCGCAAAGGCAGCGTCTCGATGCCCGTAAGGATGAGGAAGGCGTTGAACGGCGATAGCGCCGGTCCGAGATCGCGTAAGCCGAGGACGCGGCACGCAATCGCGAATGCGAAATTACCGAACGTCTCGTGCAGCACTATGCCGGAATATTCCGGCCGCGGCTCGCACAACATCGGGTACTTCTTGTCGCGCGACCAGTTGAACGTGCCGCCGTCGACGATCATGCCGCCGATCGAATTGCCGTGACCGCCCAAAAATTTTGTGAGCGAATGCACGATGATGTCGGCGCCGTAATCGATGGGCTTGCACAGGTATGGCGTCGCGAGCGTATTGTCGACGATCAGTGGCACGTTCGCCTTGCGCGCGATATTCGCGACCGCTTCGACGTCGGTGATGATCCCGCCGGGATTGGCGATCGATTCGATGAATATCGCCTTCGTCTTCTGCGTGACCGCACGCTCGAAGCTGGAGATGTCATCCGGATCGGCCCAGACCACGTTCCAGCCGAAATTCTTATACGAGTGATTGAACTGGTTGATCGAGCCGCCGTAAAGCTTCTTCGAGGCGATGAATTCGTCGCCCGGCGTCATCAGCGCGTGCATGACGACGACTTGCGCAGCATGCCCAGAAGCGATCGCAAGGCCAGCGGTGCCGCCTTCGAGCGCAGCAACGCGCTCTTCCAGCACGGCGCAGGTCGGATTGCCGATGCGCGTGTAGATGTTGCCGAAGGTCTGCAGGCCGAATAGCGAAGCGGCATGGTCGACGTCGTCGAACACGAACGACGTCGTTTGGTAGATCGGCGTCGCGCGCGCGCCTGTCGTCGGATCAGGCTTCGCACCGGCATGGATCGCCAGCGTACTGAACCCCGGTGTGCGTTCGCCTTCCGCCATCTCATCCTCCTGTCGTAAAAAGTGGGCGATTAAACGTGCGTCGAGGGCGGCGCGTCAAGCTACGCAGCGTCCCTTACAGGGCGGGTGGTTTCGGTGATTGACCGGCGAGACACAATCGTCGCGGCCCAGTGCTAGTCTCCGTGATCTAGGCGCAATTTTTGCACGCCTTTGCCCAGGCCCTGCGCGCGTTTCGAAGACAGCGTACGCGAATTGATGCCGAACCAGGAAATTTCGCTCGACAGGCGTCCATATTCGATCTTCGGACAGCGGTTCATCACCACCTTCAGCCCCGCGTCTTCCGCGAGCTCGGTCGCCTTGTCGTTGCGTACTGTCAACTGCATCCAAATGACGGCGGGCCTGCGCGAGAGCTTGAGTGCTTCCTGAACAATCGGCAGCACGTGTTCGGAGCCGCGGAAGATGTCGACCATGTCGATCGGCTCGGGTATGTCCGACAGACAGGCGTATACCTTTTGACCCAGCACTTCTTTGCCGACGTGGCCCGGATTGATCGGGATGACACGGTACCCGCGCTCGAGCAGGTATTTGAAAACGAAATAGCTTGGGCGATTCTCCTTCGGCGAGAAGCCGACCATCGCGATCGTTTGCACCGTGTTGAGAATGCCGCGAATATAATTGTCGGGATAAATGTCGTGATTCATCGCGTCTGTTGCGCCAACGCGACGCGCAGTTTCTGGTTTTCCGCTTCGAGCTCTGCGATGGGTGCGCGCACCGCGGTGAAGAACTCCTCGAGATGCTCTTCGGTATAACGCGCGACGATGTGCGACGAGCAGTTCACGTCCCACGCGTTGATGGTGTACAGAATCGCGCGCTCGGGTCGGGCCTTGTAGCCCTCGTCGAACAGTTTGGCGACCAGGGCGGAATCGTCCTCGATCACGCGCGCGCGTCCCCACAGGTTGATGTGCTGCTTGCGCTGGGATCGAGCAGAACGAGAAAAGTGCGGTCGTTCTCGGACAGGTTCGCCAGCGTGATGTGTTGCCGGTTGCCGCGGTATTCGGCAAAGCCGAGCGTCTTCTCGTCGACGACCTTGATGAAGCCCTTCGGCCCGCCGCGATGCTGGATGTAGGGCGCGCCGTCGGCGGTCGCGGTCGCAATATAGGCCGTGTCCTGCTCGGTGATGAAGTTCGCAAGCTCGGGCGTGATTGTGTCGGGGAAACCTTCCGCGTCGCGGGCGGCGTAAGCCTTGGCCGAACCGCGCTCGGCCTGCGCTTTCTGCACGGCCGAAGTGAAAACGCGGGACGCGTTGGTCATGGCGTCAACGGTCTTCCCAGGTGGGAATCCGTTTCTCGATGAAGGCACAGATCCCTTCCTCGGCGTCACGCGCCATCATGTTCTCGGTCATCACTTCCGAGGCATAGGCGTAGGCATCCGCCAGCGGCAGCTCGAGTTGCCGGTAGAACGCCTGCTTGCCGATCTTCTGCACATAGGCCGATTTCGAAGCGACCTTTTGCGCCAGCGCGAGCGCTGCGGCGCGCTCCTCGCCGGACGCGACCACGCGATTGACGAGTCCGATCTCGGCGGCGCGCTTGGCCTCGACCATGTCGCCCGTGAGCAGCATCTCTATCGTGAGCTTGCGCGGGACGTTGCGCGAGATCGCGATCATTGGAGTCGAACAGAACAGGCCGATGTCGACGCCTGGGGTCGCGAACTTCGCCTCTTCCGAGGCGACGGCAAGATCGCAACTGGCGACAAGCTGGCAGCCGGCCGCACTGGCAACGCCTTGCACGCAAGCGATAACGGGCTGCGGCAATTGCACGATCTGCTGCATCATCGCGCTGGAGGTCGTCATGATGTGCTTGAAGTAAGCGCGGCCGCCGTCCGGATCGGTGCGGCGAGACGTCAATTCCTTCAAATCGTGTCCGGCGCAGAAGGCGGGGCCGTTCGCGGCGACGATGACGGCGCGGACGCTTTCGTCGTTGGCAATGTCGGACAGCGCGCACGCGAGCGCCTTCAGCAGTGCTTCCGACAGACTGTTGCGCGCGGTTGGCCGGTTCAGGGTCAGGACGACAATTTCGCCCTCGCGCTCGCGCAATAACACGGGAATGTCGACCGGCTTGTTCATTGGATTTCTCGCTATGGGGCACAACATAGACCCCCGTCACCCGCGCGCAAGGTGGCGGCGGGAACGGTGGTGCCGCCACGGACGTTCGCTCCCGCAAGGAGCCGCATCATGGCCAAGCGACGCCACAAGAAAAGCTCGGTTTGCCGCACGCGTCGATGGTCGCGGCTGGTCACCGAGACGAGCGATGCGCTTACTCTGGACGAGGGCGTCTTCAAGAAAAGCACTGCACGCGCGATTGCGTCCTCGCTCAAGCGTTCGGCGGACCGCAGCCGCCGCCGCAAGAGCGATCCATACCGGTCGGCGATGTCGATGCTCACCTTTTATATCAACCGCGCCGGCAAGGGCCTGCCGAAGACTCGCAAGGCCAAACTGGAGAAGGCCAAGGATGAGTTGCGGGTTCTCTATGGCCGTGCGCGCAAGGGCTGAGCCGTTGACCTCGCCGCCGGCCCGGCTATGACGGGGAGAGGACCGCAGGCGGCGAGGGGGGATGCCATGCGCGCGCCGGCGATGACCGCGCAAGAGATCGAAGACCTGCTGCTGCGGGAATTCCCCCAGGCCTTTTACGAAGGCTGCGGCCTGCACCTGGAGCGGGTCGAATATGGACAGATCCGCGTTCGACGCGAATTCCATGAGGATCATCTGCGACCGGGCGGCACCATCTCCGGTCCGACAATGATGGAACTTGCCGATTTCGCCATGTACGTCGCGGTATTCTCTGCAATCGGACCGCAGGCGCTGGCCGTCACCACCAACCTCAGCATCAACTTTCTTCGCAAGCCGGCGCAGGCCGACATCCTCGCTGACGCGAAATTGCTCAAGGTTGGCAAGCGGTTAGTCGTCGGCGAGGTGACGATTTTCTCGGCTGGGCTGGAGGATCCGATCGCGCATGTCACGGCAACCTATTCCGTTCCTGACAAAGCCAATTAGCTACTGGTGCGAAAATACCATTCTTCTAAGTCATTGAACTAACGATAATTTATTTCGGCATATCGCATTGACCGCGCGAGGGGCATTGGCTAGATACCGCGCTACTGAGGGCGCCGCTGGGCGCCCGCCGCTTTTCGGGAATCCGCCATGAAAACCTATTCGGCCAAAGCCGCCGACATCGAGAAGAAATGGGTGACGATCGACGCCACCGGGCTCGTTGTCGGCCGGCTCGCCTCCATCGTCGCGCTACATCTGCGCGGCAAGCACAAGCCGACCTATACGCCTCACGTCGATGACGGCGATAACGTCATTGTCGTGAATGCCGCGAGAGCAGTCTTCACCGGCCGCAAGCGCGAGAAGAAGGTCTACTACCACCACACCGGCTTCATCGGCGGCATCAAGGAACGCACGGCGAAGTCGATCTTCGAGGGCAAATTCCCTGAGCGCATCGTCGAGAAGGCGGTTGAGCGCATGCTGCCGCGCGGCCCGCTCGGCCGCGTGCAGCTTGGCAATCTCCGGGTCTATCCGGGCGCCGAGCATCCGCATGAGGCGCAGAAACCCGAGAAACTCGATGTCGCCGCCATGAACCGCAAGAACGTGAGGAGTGCCTGATCGTGGCCGAGACCGTACAGTCCCTGGAAGGCCTCGCGAGCCTGAAGCCGGCCGCGCCAGAGGCCCCCAAGCACGAGAAGAGAGTTGATGCGCAGGGCCGCGCCTATGCGACCGGCAAGCGCAAAAACGCGGTCGCCCGCGTGTGGATCAAGCCGGGCTCCGGCAAGATCGAAGTGAACACCAGGTCGATCGAGGTGTTCTTTGCCCGTCCGGTGCTTCGCATGCTGATCCAGCAGCCCCTCGTCGCGGCGGGGCGCAACGGGCAGTATGACATCGTCTGCACAGTGTCGGGCGGTGGTTTGTCGGGACAGGCCGGCGCTGTGCGGCATGGTCTTGCCAAGGCGTTGACCTATTTCGAGCCGGAGCTGCGCGGCGCGCTCAAGCGCGGCGGCTTCCTCACCCGCGACCCGCGCGTCGTTGAGCGCAAGAAGTACGGCCGCGCCAAGGCCCGCCGGTCCTTCCAGTTCTCGAAGCGCTGATCGCGTTTCCATCTGCCAATTCGAAGGGCGCTCCCCGGGGGCGCCCTTTTGTTGCGCGCCGTATTCGTCTCAAATTCGATGCATGCTTTTATCGAAGCATACGAATTCAAAGAACGGTTCGGATAAGTCTTGGCTCTAGCTGTCTCCCCGACAGCCCAGTGAGGCTGTGGAGAGTACGCATGCAGAGCCAGGTCGCGCCGACGTTTCTCGACCTTTCGACGCTCGCCTTTGTCGCGGTCGGGCTCGCGGACTTGCTCGGGCTTTTCTTCGTGCTCTGCTGGCTGCAAGAGCAGGCAGTGCGTGCCCTGGCATGGTGCGGTTCGGCCTACTTCATCGGCGCGTTTTCGCTCACGCTGTGGGTCATCCCCGTCTCGCAACAACTTCCTTCGGAAATTCCCGAAGCGCTGGCGCTGCTTGCCTGCGGTGTCGTCTGGAGCGGCATTCGCCTGTTTCACACGCGCCGCATTCATCCAATTTCAGCCTTCGCGGGCGTGGCGCTGTGGCCTCTGCTGTGCCAGATTCCTGTGTTTGCCCCGGGTACGAAGCTTCGGCTTGCGACCGGCGCTGTGGTCGTTGCAACTTATACATTCGCGATCGCATGCGAGTTCTGGCGCGAGCGCCGCAAATCGCTGATCTCCCGCCGCGCTGGCGTGCTCGTGCCGATGCTGCATGCGGCGGTGTTCTTGTCGGCGCCGCTGATGCAATTGCTCCTACCGGCCCAGGCAGGATCGGTCTGGCTGACGCTCTTCATCATCCAGATCATGATCTATTCGGTCGGCGTCGCGTTTCTGGTCCTCCTATCCATCAAGGATCAGCGCGTCGATATGTATCGGCACGCCGCAAACACGGATTCTCTAACCGGCGTGATGAACCGCCGCGCCTTCTCCGAACATGCACTCGCGCTTGCCGCGCAACGTTCGCTGCGCGGCAAGTCCGTGACGGTGATGATGTTCGATCTCGACCACTTCAAGTCGATCAACGATCGGTTTGGCCACGCGGTGGGCGACGCGGTCCTGAAGGTGTTCGCGCAGATGCTGCGCAACAGCATGCGTGCCAACGACATCGTCGCCCGGCTCGGCGGCGAGGAGTTTGCCGCCATCGTGCCCGGCGATCTCTCCGTTGCGACGCTGATCGGCGAGCGCGTGCGCGCGGCCTTCCAAACCGCTGGCGCCGTAGTCGAAGGTCACGCAATCGGCGGCACGATCAGCATCGGTGCGGCGAGCACGATGGTTCCGGTCACGAATCTCGACGCGCTCGTCGAGCGTGCCGACCGAGCTCTCTACCGGGCGAAACGCGAAGGCCGCAACCGGGTCTGCGTAGCGGAACCGGTCGCGACCGCCGAAATAGTGTCTCTCGTGCCCAAGCGCACGCAAGCGGCGGCTTAACGCGAAGTCACAAATAAAAAAGGGCGCCCGGTGAGGGCGCCCTGGAGTTAGCACCGCGATCCAAGCGGTGCCCGGGAGGAATTTCGTTAGGCCGAGTAGTACATGTCGAACTCGACCGGATGTGGCGTGTGCTCGAAGCGGATGACTTCCGTCATCTTTAGCTCGATGTAGCTGTCGATGAAGTCGTCATCGAACACGCCGCCTGCCTTGAGGAATTCGCGGTCGCGGTTGAGGCAATCCAACGCTTCGCGCAGCGAGCCGCATACCGTCGGGATCTCACGCAACTCGGCCGGCGGCAGGTCATAGAGGTCCTTGTCTATCGCCGGGCCCGGGTTGAGCTTGTTCTTGATGCCGTCGAGGCCGGCCATCAGCATTGCGGCGAAGCCGAGATACGGATTGGCGAGCGGGTCGGGGAAGCGTACTTCGACGCGCTTCGCCTTCGGACTTTCCGTGTACGGGATGCGGCAGCAGGCCGAGCGGTTGCGCGCCGAGTAGGCGAGCAGCACCGGAGCCTCGAAGCCCGGCACCAGACGCTTGTAGGAGTTGGTGGTCGGGTTGGTGAAGGCATTGATCGACTTCGCGTGCTTGATGATGCCGCCGATATAGTGGAGGCACATGTCCGAGAGCCCGGCATACTTGTCGCCGGCGAACATCGGCTTGCCTTCCTTCCAGATCGACTGGTGGCAGTGCATACCCGAGCCGTTGTCACCATAGACCGGCTTCGGCATGAAGGTGGCCGTCTTGCCGTAGATCTGCGCGACCTGATGGATGCAGTACTTATAAATCTGCATCTGGTCGGCCATGTAAGTCATCGGCGAGAATTTGAGACCGAGCTCGTGCTGCGCCGATGCCACTTCGTGGTGGTGCTTCTCAACTTTGGCGCCCATCTTGGCCATGGCCGAGAGCATCTCGCTGCGCATGTCCTGCGCCGAGTCCTGCGGCGGGACCGGGAAGTAGCCCTTCTTGACGCCGATGCGGTGGCCGAGATTGCCGCCTTCGTAGTCGGTGTCGCTGTTGGTCGGCAGCTCGATCGAGTCGAGCTTGAAGCCGGTGTTGTAGGGATCCGCCTTGTAGCGCACGTCGTCGAACACGAAGAACTCGGCTTCGGGGCCGAAATAGATCGTGTCGCCGAGGCCCATCGAGCGGACCAGCGCTTCCGCCTTCTTCGCCATGCCGCGCGGATCGCGGCTGTAGGGCTCGCCCGTGGTCGGCTCGAGCACATCGCATACCAGCACGAGTGTGGTTTCGGCGAAGAAAGGATCGATACAGGCGGTCGCCGGGTCGGGCATCAGGTTCATGTCGGACTCGTGGATCGCCTTCCAGCCGGCGATCGAGGAGCCGTCAAACATCTGGCCTTCCGCGAAGGTGTCCTCTTCGATCATGCTCACGTCGAAAGTGACGTGCTGCCACTTGCCGCGCGGATCTGTGAACCGGAAATCGACGTATTTGACGTCGTTATCCTTGATCATCTTCATTACTTCTTTAGCTGTCGTCATCGACTGCATTCCCCCTTCTTGAAAAACACCGCAAAGCGTCCTCGCTCGCGGCCACTAGATGGCATCAAGTCCGGATTCGCCTGTCCTAATCCGAATGGCTTCTTCGATCGTCGAGACGAAGATTTTCCCGTCTCCGATCCGGCCAGTCTGAGCGGCGCGCCGGATCGCATCGATCGCTTTTTCCACCATGTCGTCGCCAACCACGACCTCGATCTTCACCTTGGGGAGAAAATCGACCACGTACTCGGCACCGCGGTAGAGCTCGGTATGTCCCTTCTGTCGACCGAAGCCCTTGGCTTCGGTCACGGTAATCCCTTGCAAGCCGACTTCTTGCAGAGCTTCCTTCACCTCGTCCAGCTTGAATGGCTTGATAATGGCTTCGATTTTTTTCATCGGTGCGTTTATCCCCCGTGGCTTGCCGCGCGGCAGACGAGGCGAACCGCCTAATCGTTAGCACGTCTCATGCCAAATGCAGGTCAGTGCGTTTTCCTTGCTGCGTCAGCGATTTGTCGCCGAAACCTGCATGTCGGTATCGCTGTGCTCAGGCGCTTTTGCTCAAAATGAAGGCCGAGTGGCTACAAAGCAGACGGAGGGCTGGCGAAAATTGCGCCAGGCGCATGTTTGGCGATCGAATTGCACAGGACTAGGGTTCCCGCATGCTCGAACTGCTCACCAGCGAGGAAATGGGGGAAGCGGACCGCCTCACGATTGCTGGCGGTATTCCGGGAATGACGCTGATGCAGGCGGCCGGGAGGGCGGTGGCCGATACCGTCTCTGCGCGCCTGCACGGGCGGCCTGTACTGGTGGTGGCCGGGCCCGGGAACAATGGCGGGGACGGCTTTGTCGCAGCGCGCATTTTGCGCGAGCGTGGGCATGATGTTCGGCTCCTGCTCGTAGGGGATCGCGCGAAGCTGAAAGGAGACGCGGCTCATGCGGCTGGGTCGTGGGGCGATGCGATCGAGCCCGCTTCGCCTGAAAAAGTGTCCGGGCCGGCGCTGATCATCGATGCTCTATTTGGTGCCGGTCTCGATCGCGAGGTGAGCGGGCTCCCACGCGCGATGATCGAGGCGATGAGTGCCGTGGCTGGACCGGTCATCGCGGTCGACCTCCCGAGTGGGATCAACGGGACGACCGGCGCGGTCATGGGCGAGGCGGTTCGTGCCGTGCATACCGTCACCTTCTTCCGCAGCAAGCCGGGGCATCTGCTTCTGCCGGGGCGCCTGTATTGCGGAACCGTTGAGGTGGCCGACATCGGAATCGTGGCGACGGTGCTCGATCGCGTGCGTCCATCGATCTTTCGCAACGAGCCGCCGCTCTGGGTCAGCAGCTTTCCTGTTCCGAAGGTGGACGGACACAAATATGGCCGCGGCCATGCCGTCGTCGTGTGCGGCGGTGCGTCGACGACCGGGGCGGCGCGCCTGGCTGCACGCGGGGCGCTGCGGGCCGGGGCAGGCTTGGCGACGATCGCCAGCCCGCGCGAGGCGCTGGCGATCAATGCGGCGGCAAACCTCGCGATTATGGTCCGGCCGGTGGACGGCGAAGCAGAACTGGCCGAGTTTCTTGCCGACACCCGCCGCAACGCGGTCGTGCTCGGGCCGGGAGGTGGCGTGGGCGAGGCCGCCCGCTCTCAGGTGTTGACTGCGCTCGACAGCGAGGCCGCCGTCGTCCTCGATGCCGATGCGATCACGAGCTTTGCCAATGAGCCGGGAACGTTATTTACGGCCATCGGGAAGCGGAGCGGACGCGCCGTAATCCTAACCCCGCACGCGGGTGAATTCTCCCGTCTATTCAAGCAGATTTCAGGTGATCCTAAAGTTCGCTCGAAACTCGAGCAGGCGCGCCGGGCGGCTAGCCTGAGCGGCGCTATTGTGCTGCTCAAAGGTGCCGATACGGTCGTCGCCGCGCCTGACGGCCGGGCCTGCATCGCCGCGAACGCGCCTCGCTACCTTGCCACCGCCGGGGCCGGCGATGTGCTCGCGGGGATGATTGCGGGCCTTCTCGCGCAGCATATGCCGGCCTTCGAGGCAGCCAGCGCGGCTGTGTGGCTGCATGGCGAGGCTGCGCGGGTGTCCGGCCCCGGGTTGATCGCGGGGGACTTGCCGGAGGCGCTTCCGGCCGTTTACCGGCGCCTTTACGCCTCGCTTGGCCATTGAGCATACAGCGGCGCGTTCCCATTTTAATGCTGTACCGTTCAGCGCCCATGCTATAAGCCGCGCCGCCCGGTTGGAGGGTTTTCGAATCTTGCTTCGCCGGGCGCGGGCGCGTTAAGTCGCGCCAGATTGCGACGCGGGGTGTCAGGCCCGGCGACGGCCCTTTGCGGGCGTGGCGGAATTGGTAGACGCGCTGGATTTAGGTTCCAGTGGCGAAAGTCGTGGGGGTTCGAGTCCCTCCGCCCGCACCAGCCGAGGGCGACCTCACATCTTCACTGCCGTGTCGGGCTCGAAAGGTAGCCGACGTGGCGCGAGTGCTAGCGAAAGAAAAGTGGCAACGATGCAAGTGACCGAGACTTTGTCCGAAGGTTTGAAGCGTGAATACAAGGTGGTCGTCCCGGCTGCCGAACTCGACGCGAAAGTGAATGAGCGGCTGGACGAGCTGAAGTCCCGCGTTCGCATCAACGGCTTCCGTCCGGGCAAGGTGCCGGTCGCGCATCTCAAGCGCATGTATGGCCGCGCGACGATGGCCGAGGTCATCGAGACGACCGTCCGCGACACCAACAACAAGATCGTCAGCGAGCACGGTTACAAACTTGCGGCCGATCCGAAGGTGACGCTGCCCGAGGACAAGGAAGCCGTCGAGCAGCTCATCGAGGGCAAGACCGATCTCAATTACACGATGGCTCTCGAGATTGTGCCGCCGATCAAGCTGGGCAATTTCAAGGAACTGAAGCTCGAAAAGCCGGTGGCGGACATCAGCGACGAGGAAGTCGAGCAGGCGCTCACGCGCATCGCCGATCAGAACAAGCCGTACACGCCGAAGGGCGAGGGCGAGAAGGCGGCGGATGGCGACCGTCTCGTAATTTCTTACGAGGGCCGCATCAACGGCGAGGGGTTCGAAGGCGGTAAGGGCGACGACTCTCCCATCCTGCTCGGCTCGAAGACCTTCATTCCGGGGTTCGAGGAGCAACTCGTCGGCATCGGCGCCGGCGAGACGCGCGCCATCAAGGTGACCTTCCCGGCGCACTATCAGGCGGAGCATCTGGCCGGCAAAGATGCGGAGTTCACCGTCACCGCGAAATCAATCGAGGTGCCTGGCAGCGTCACGGTGAACGACGAGTTCGCCAAATCGCTCGGAATGGAGTCGCTTGATAAGCTGCGCGAAGCGGTACGCGGCACAATCGCGCGCGACCACACCGGAATGACGCGGCAGAAGGTCAAGCGCGCGCTGCTCGATCAGCTCGACAAGATGCATAAATTCGAGCCGCCGCCGTCGCTGGCCGAGGAGGAGTTCGACCGCGTCTGGAAATCGGTGCAGCAGGAACTCGAAAACGAGCGCAAGACATTCGAGGACGAGGGCACGACCGAGGAGAAGGCGAAGGCGGAGTACCGCGCCATTGCTGAGCGGCGCGTGCGGCTCGGCCTGGTGCTGGCCGAGATCGGCGAGAAGAACAACATCAGCGTCACCGACGAGGAGCTTAACCGCGCGGTGATGGACCGGGTGCGCCAATTCCCGGGCCAGGAGCAGCGGGTCTACGAATACTTCCGCCAGAACGCCCAGGCCGTCGCGGCTCTGCGCGCGCCGATCTTCGAGGAGAAGGTCGTCGACTTCCTGCTCGAGCTTGCGGACGTCACCGAGAAAAAGGTGTCGCGCGAGGAGCTCTTTAAGGAAGACGACTCCCTGCCGGCCTAAAAAAGGGCGTCTTGCGCAGGCGTCGCGCCGCAAATAGATCAGCCGGGTTTAGGGGCAGAATCAACGAAGCCGCCCCGCGTCCCGCCAAGGAGCCGATATGAGAGACCCCGTCGATACCTATATGAACTATCTCGTGCCCATGGTGGTCGAGCAGACCAACCGTGGCGAGCGCTCCTACGACATCTATTCGCGTCTCCTGAAGGAGCGCATCATCTTCATCACGGGTCCGATCGAGGACACGATGTCGACCCTCGTGGTCGCGCAACTCCTCTTTCTGGAAGCGGAAAATCCGAAAAAAGAAATCTCGATGTACATCAACTCGCCGGGCGGCGTGGTGACTTCGGGCATGGCGATCTACGACACGATGCAGTTCGTGCGGCCGGAAGTGGCGACGCTCTGCATCGGTCAAGCGGCGTCAATGGGCTCGCTGCTGCTCACTGCCGGCGCCAAGGATCAGCGTTTCGCGCTGCCGAACGCGCGCATCATGGTGCATCAGCCGTCTGGCGGCTTCCAAGGTCAGGCGACCGACATCATGCTCCATGCTCAGGAAATCCTGGCCATGAAGAAGCGGCTGAACGAGATCTATGTGAAGCACACCGGACAGTCGTTGAAGAAGATCGAGGACGCGCTGGAGCGCGACTACTTCCTCACCGCCGAGGCGGCGCGCGATTTCGGGCTGGTCGACAAGGTGATCGACAAGCGTCTGGAGGAACTGGCGCCGAAACAGGGGTTAGTCTGAGGGGCTTACCGCCTCTTGCGCAGGTCCAATGCGCTCGGCAGACTTGGTGGGTCGGAGCGGGGGGTGCCCCGGTCCGGCCTTCTTCGTAGGTTTTCAGTGCTGCATTATCGTTAATCGGTTCTTGATTAGCACGTGGTTAGCATGCTTCGCTTAAGCTGCGGAGGAGAGTTTGGGTCGCGCGCCTCCCGTTCGTAGGCCGCCGTGCCGGTCAGTCCCGGCGCGAAACTTGCTTCGTTCTTCGTGCGTCAGTCGGAATGCCGGCCGTACGACGGAAGAGGCGACGGAGAATTGAATGAGCAAAGTCGGCGGCAGCGATTCCAAGAACACTCTCTACTGCTCGTTCTGCGGCAAGAGCCAGCATGAAGTCCGCAAGCTCATTGCGGGGCCGACGGTTTTCATTTGCGATGAGTGTGTTGAACTGTGCATGGACATCATCCGTGAGGAGAACAAGTCCTCGCTGGTGAAGTCGCGTGACGGCATCCCGACCCCGAAGGAAATCCGCAAGGTTCTCGACGACTACGTCATCGGCCAGGACCATGCGAAGAAGGTGCTCTCGGTCGCGGTCCACAATCACTACAAGCGGCTCAATCACCAGGCCAAGCACAACGACGTCGAGCTTGCGAAGTCGAACATCCTGCTGATCGGGCCCACCGGCTCGGGCAAGACGCTGCTCGCGCAGACGCTCGCGCGCATCCTCGATGTGCCGTTCACGATGGCGGATGCGACGACGCTGACCGAAGCAGGCTACGTCGGCGAAGACGTCGAGAACATCATTTTGAAGTTGTTGCAGGCGGCCGATTACAACGTCGAGCGCGCGCAGCGCGGCATCGTCTACATTGACGAGATCGACAAGATCTCGCGCAAGTCCGACAACCCGTCGATCACGCGCGACGTGTCGGGCGAGGGTGTGCAGCAGGCGCTGTTGAAGATCATGGAAGGCACCATCGCGTCGGTGCCTCCGCAGGGCGGCCGCAAGCATCCGCAGCAGGAATTTCTGCAGGTCGACACGACGAACATCCTGTTCGTCTGCGGCGGCGCGTTCGCCGGCCTCGACAAGATCATCTCGGCACGTGGCCGTTCGACGTCGATCGGCTTCGGCGCCAAGGTGCTGGCGCCGGAAGATCGCAAGCAGGGTGAAATCTTCCGCGACGTGGAGCCGGAAGACTTGCTCAAGTACGGCCTGATCCCTGAGTTCGTCGGCCGTTTGCCAGTGGTCGCGACGCTTGAGGATCTCGACGAAGCTTCGCTCAAGAAGATCCTGGTCGAGCCGAAGAACGCGCTGGTGAAGCAGTATCAGCGGCTGTTCGAGATGGAGTCGATCGATCTGACGCTCGCCGAAGAAGCGCTCGGCGCCATTGCTCGCAAGGCGATCGAGCGTAAGACTGGCGCGCGCGGGTTGCGCTCCATCATGGAAGGCATCCTGCTCGACACCATGTTCGACCTTCCTAGCCTCGAAGGCGTCGAGGAAGTGGTGATCTCGAAAGAGGTTGTCGAAGGAACTGCGCGCCCACTCTACATCTACGCCGACCGCAGCGACCGGACGGCCGAGGGCAGCGCCAGCGCTTGACGATGGTAACCCGTGCCGGGTTCGCCTGAGCAGGCGGGCCCGTCCGTTCCCCCGAAGGTATGGGGAACGGAGGAAGCGTGCGCGTTTTAACTGGAAAACCGGGTGTTACTTGCGGACGCCTCTGGGCCGACATACGTCTAGTGTCCGATAATGGTTCGCGTACGAATCGTAGTTTCCGAGCGGGTAAGGGGACTCTGCATCGAGCGCCGAGCCGGCGCCTCCTTACCCACCCTGATCGGCACTGTCCGGCGGAGCCGCGCAAAGCGGGCCGAGGGACAGGGGCACAACAGCAAGGACTATCTCAATGACCGCAAAGCCACGACCTCCGCTGCAGCCCGGCGAGACCCGGGCCTATCCCGTTCTGCCGCTGCGCGACATCGTGGTCTTTCCGCACATGATCGTGCCGCTGTTCGTCGGCCGCGAGAAATCGATCAAGGCGCTGGAAGAGGTGATGCGCTCGGACACGTTCATCCTGCTGGCGACGCAGAAGAACGCCTCCGACGACGATCCGGCGACCGATGCGATCTTTGACGTCGGCACGCTGGCGAGCGTGCTGCAGCTGCTGAAGCTGCCCGATGGAACGGTGAAGGTGCTGGTAGAAGGCGCCAGCCGCGCGCGCGTCCGCAAATACAGCGACCGCAACGACTACTATGAGGCCGAAGCGACGGTGATCGCCGATGATGTCGGCGACCGCGTCGAGGCGGAAGCCATGGCGCGCTCGGTCGTCACCGAGTTCGAGAACTACGTGAAGCTGAACAAGAAGGTCTCGCCTGAAGTCGTCGGGGTCATTCAGCAGATCGAGGACTATGCGAAGCTCGCCGATACGGTCGCCTCGCATCTCGCCGTGAAGATTCCGGACAAGCAGGACATCCTGGAGACCCCGTCCATCACCCAGCGCCTGGAGAAGGTGCTGGGCCTGATGGAGAGCGAAATCTCCGTGTTGCAGGTGGAAAAGCGCATCCGCACCCGCGTCAAGCGGCAGATGGAGAAGACGCAGCGCGAGTACTACCTCAACGAGCAGATGAAGGCGATCCAGAAGGAACTCGGCGACGAGGAAGGCAAGGACGAGCTGCAGGAGCTGGAAGACAAGATCAAAAAGACCAAGCTCTCGAAGGAAGCCCGCGAGAAGGCGCAGCACGAATTGAAGAAGCTGCGCCAGATGTCGCCGATGTCGGCGGAAGCCACCGTTGTGCGCAATTATCTCGACTGGCTGCTGTCGATACCGTGGAATAAGAAGAGCAAGGTCAAGAAGGACCTCAACCTCGCGCAGGAGGTGCTCGACGCCGATCACTATGGCCTGGAGAAGGTCAAGGAGCGCATCGTCGAGTATCTCGCCGTGCAGCAGCGCGCGAACAAGCTGACCGGCCCGATTCTCTGCCTCGTCGGTCCGCCCGGCGTCGGCAAGACCTCGCTCGGCAAGTCGATAGCCAAGGCGACCGGCCGCGAATTCGTGCGCGTGTCGCTCGGCGGCGTGCGTGACGAGGCGGAGATCCGCGGTCACCGGCGCACCTATATCGGCTCGATGCCTGGCAAGATCATCCAGTCGATGCGGAAGGCGAAGTCATCCAATCCGCTCTTCCTGCTCGACGAAGTCGACAAGATGGGCTCGGACTTCCGCGGCGATCCGTCGTCGGCACTCTTGGAAGTGCTCGATCCGGAGCAGAATTCGACGTTCAATGACCACTATCTCGAGGTCGATTACGATCTGTCGAGCGTGATGTTCATCACCACGGCGAACACGCTCAACATTCCGCCGCCGCTGATGGACCGCATGGAAATCATCCGCATCGCCGGCTACACCGAGGACGAGAAGGTCGAAATCGCCCGCAAGCACCTGATTCCGGCCGCCGTCGCGAAGCACGGCCTCGATGCCAAGGAATGGTCGATCGATAACGAAGCGCTGCTCACGATGATCCGTCGTTACACGCGCGAGGCGGGCGTTCGCAATCTCGAGCGTGAGCTCTCGACCCAGATCCGCAAGGCGGTGAAGGAACTGATGACCTCGAAGAAGAAGTCGATCGCGGTTACCGAGGCGACGCTCGAGGATTATCTCGGCGTGCCGAAGTATCGCTACGGCGAGATGGAGGCGGAGGATCTGGTCGGCGTGGTTACGGGTCTGGCGTGGACCGATGTGGGCGGCGAGCTGCTCACCATCGAAGCTACGTCGATGCCAGGCAGGGGCAAGATGACCGTCACCGGCAATCTGCGTGACGTGATGAAGGAGTCGATCTCGGCGGCGGCATCCTACGTGCGCTCGCGCGCGGTTGCCTTCGGCATCGAGCCGCCGCTGTTCGACAAGCGCGACATCCACGTGCACGTGCCGGAAGGCGCGACGCCGAAGGATGGGCCGTCGGCGGGCGTCGCGATGGTCAGCGCCATCGTCTCGGTCATGACCGGCATTCCGGTTCGCCGCGACGTCGCCATGACCGGCGAGATCACGCTGCGCGGCCGCGTCCTGCCGATCGGCGGCTTGAAGGAGAAGCTCTTGGCCGCCGCGCGCGGCGGCATCAAGACCGTCCTCATCCCGGAGGAAAACGCCAAGGATCTCACCGAGATCTCCGAGACGATCAAAAAGAACCTCGAAATCGTGCCGGTTAGCCGCATGGACGAGGTGCTCGCTCGCGCGCTGACGCGTAAGCCTGAGCCGATCGTCTGGGACCAGGAGGCGGCCAAGATCGCCGCCGGCGCGGACGGTGGCGACGAGGAGGGCTCCGGCCTCACCGCCCACTGAACTGCGGGACACAAGCACAGACGGAAACGGCGCCTTGGGGCGCCGTTTCCATTTGGATGTTCAGATTTCGATTTTGCCCGGAGCCGATGCGATCTGGTGCATTGGTGGGCGGTGACGGACTCGAACCGCCGACATCCTGCGTGTAAAGCAGGCGCTCTACCAGCTGAGCTAACCGCCCGTGCGCGCTGAATATCGCTCGAAGGGGCTCGCGCGCAAGCTTTGGCGAAGCAAAACAGCAGGTGAAGGGGCCCGAAGGCCCCGCCCTGCGGTGCGTGTGGGAGGATCGCCCGAGACGCCTAGATCGCTTCCTTTAGATCCTTGGAGGCGCGGAATGCGACCTTCTTAGAGGCTTTGATCTGGATCTGCTCGCCGGTTGCCGGGTTGCGGCCCATGCGGGCGGCGCGCTTGCGGACCTGCAGAATGCCGAGCCCGCCGATGCGGATGCGCTCGCCCTTTTTCAGGTGCTTGACGATGTTACCGACGAGGTCGCCGAGAACCTCTTCCGCCTGCTTCTTCGACATCTCATGGTTGTCCGCGAGTGCCGCCGCGAGATGCTTGAGCGTGACGGTAACGGGGGACGCTGACTTGGGAGCCGTAGCCATGGGGACCCTCCTTGTTCAGTCCGCGCGTCTGGCGGGACGCCAGACATGCGTCGGAATAGACGATTCGGATGCACTCTGACCATGGAGTTTGTGCCGCAAATAGGGGGTTTTTCGCAAGTCCGCGCAAGGAGAGGCGCGACGCTTGACTTGAGCCAACCCGCCCTATACCTCGATGCGCACGCCCGCGGGGGCGTAGCTCAGTTGGTTAGAGCGCTGCCCTGTCACGGCAGAGGCCGCGGGTTCGAGTCCCGTCGCTCCCGCCATTTTTTCAATCACTTAGTTGCGTTTTTCTTCTCGCCTCGCCGCTGCCTTGCGAGGCCTGCAGCGGGGTGGTTCGATGCCGGCTGACTCGCCTGTCGCGCAAGTCGAGGCGCTGTTCTTCGACGTCTTCGGAACATTGATGAACTGGCGCGATTCGGTCGCGCGCGAGGCGGAGCGCGCCCTGGCGCCGCTTGGTCACAAGCTCGATTGGCTCGGCTTTGCGGACGCTTGGCGCGGCGAATACCAGCCGGGAATGGAAGAGGTCCGCTCGGGCCGCATTCCGTTCAGCAAGCTCGACGTGCTGCACCGGCGCAATCTGGAGCGCATCCTGCCGCGGTTCGGACTGACCGGCCTCTCGGACGACGTGCTGCGCGATCTCAATCTGGCTTGGCATCGGCTCGATGCTTGGCCCGACGTGCCGCCCGGCCTGGTGCGGCTCAAGCGCAAGTTCAAGCTCGCGCCCTGCTCGAATGGCAATATTGCCCTGATGGTCGATCTCGCCCGCCGCAACAGCCTGCCCTGGGATGCGATCCTCGGCTCCGAAATCGCCGGCGACTACAAGCCGAAGCCGCGCGTCTATTTCGCCGCTTGCGAGGCGCTCGGCCTACCGCCAGAGCGTTGCATGATGGTCGCCGCTCATTCGCGCGACCTCGCCGCGGCATCGAAATGCGGACTGCGCACGGCTCACATCGCCCGGGTGAACGAATACGGCCCCGGCACCGGCGAAAAGGCGCCGACCGTACCGGTCGATATCGCCGGCAGTGATTTGATGGATGTCGCGGATAAGCTCGGCGCCTGAGGCAGACGCCGGATTTCCGCCGGCGCCTGCGCGTACCGGTTTTTATCCGCGATACACCGGCTCGGGCTGCGAGAACCAGCTCGCCAGGATGTGATAGACCATCATGTAGTTCTTCTGCTGGAAGCTCGCGTGCGAGATTCCGGACATCACCGTGAACTGCTTGTCCGGATTGGGCAGCTTCTCGAAAAACTTCAACAAATCCATCATTGACGCAATCCCGTCATGCTGGCCGCGCATGATCAAGGTCGGCACGGTGATCTTCTCCGGATCGACCACCGGCAGCTTTGAGCACATGTCGACATAAGTGCCAGTCGGCACGGAATCGTCGAGCGCGCAGACCGCGTCGGCGAAGGCGTCGATGACGTGGCGCTCCGCCGTATCCGGATGATCGCGGTCGAACACCGAATGAATGAAGGCCTTGTTCATTGGCCGCCGGTTGATGCTCAGGAATTCGGGCAGCTTCTTGCGGCGCTGTTCGAGCGTCGGCGAGCCTTCGCCGGTCCACACCATCGCGTCGAGCGCAAGCCGCGCGACCAATTCCGGGTGACGCTGTGCGAACAATGCCGCGCGCAGCGCGCCGGACGAGATGCCATAGACGAGCAGCGGCCGCGGTCCGCGCTTCTCGCGAATGTAGAGCGCCGCGGCGTGACAATCGTCCGCGCCCATGGCGATCGGCGCATTATTGTTGCGATTCTTGGTCGAGCGGCCGTAGCCCTCCATGTCGAGGCACCAGCAGTCGAAGCCGAGTTTGGCGAAGTGGTCCATCGCCGAAGAGTCCGGCCGCCCCGGCACCTGCAGATCGAACGTCGGCTGCGACGCCATCGACGAGCCATGCACGAACAAAACGGTGCCTTTGCTCGCGGCCGGATCGCCGGCGAATTTTTCGAACAGAAACAGCTGCGCGTCGCCCGCTTTGCTGGTCCAATGTTCCTCGGCTTTGATGGCTGACATCGTCATTGCGTTGTTTGCTCTCTTGGTTGGTAGATTCACATTCCATCGGATTGCATTGCTCCGGCGGACGACCATTCGCCGGAGCAATTTCATATTTCAAACCGTGCTCGCTCAATTGATCAACTGAATATGATTGGCCTGGATCACCTGCGCCCATTTATCAATTTGATCCTGCATGAATTTGGTAAAATCGGCCTGCGTCATCATCATAGGCGTTGCGCCCAACTTCTCCCAGGCGGCCTGGATCTCCGGGCGCTGCACGATTTTCGTGATCTCGCGGTTTAGGAGATCGATGACAGGCTGCGGCGTTCCCTTTGGGGCCATAAAGCCGACCCACAGCGTCGCCTGAAAACCCGGCGCTCCGGCTTCGTCCAACGTGGGAACGTCTGGCAGGATCGCCGAGCGCTTCAGTCCGCTGGTGCCGAGCGCGCGCACCATGCCCGTGTTCACCATGGCCGCCATGGTCGGCACGGAGTCGAACAGGATTTGAATCTGCCCGCTCAGAATGTCAGTGCGCGCGCCGGTCGAGCCCTTGTAGGGCACGTGGACGATGTCGATGCCTGTGATGTGCTTCAATAGCTCGCCGGCCATGTGATAGTTCGAGCCCGGTCCGGACGAGCCGTAGTTCAACGTGCCGGGTTTTTCCCGCGCGAGCGCCAGCAGTTCCTTCAGGTTCTTGGCCGGCACCGAAGGATGCACCACCAAGACGAGATCGGTTTCGATCAACGGCGCCACCGGCACCAAGTCCGTCATCAGGTGGTACTGCTTGTGGCTGTACAGCGTTTCGTTGACCGCCTGCGTGCCTGACACCATCAGCAGCGTGTAACCGTCCGGTTTGGCTTTCGAGACGATCTCCGTGCCAATGGTCGTCCCGGCGCCGGGGCGGTTCTCCATCACAAATGGCTGATGCAGGCTCTTGCTCAGCTCGTCCGCGATCGCGCGGGTGAACACGTCCGTGGGGCCGCCTGCGCCGAAAGGTACGATGACCTTGACCGGCCGTGACGGGTAATCGTCGGCGCACGCGGGCAGGGCAGGCATCGCCAAAATACCGACCAGCGCGAGCACCGCCCCGCAGTAACGCAGTAGTGACATGAACGTTTCTCCGGAAAATAGTCTTCTTCTATGCGGCTGTGCGCAGTCGGCTGTGCCCCGCCGCGGGAATATCAGGGCACTTTGAGATGCGTCAATTGCATAGCCGCGCGACGTGCTTTTTGGTCCGTGGAAGAGGGGGATGTCAGCTTGCCACCTTTGGTGCGCTGCGCTAAGCCTCCGCCGCCTTTCTGTTTTTGAAGCCTTTAGCAAAAATCAAGGCTTCGTCGCGCGAATGCGAAGGGCAGCGGGACAGTGCGGAGCGGGGGTAGCATTTTCCCGCGTCCTGGGTTTGAGGTCGCCATGAATGCATTGCTTCTCGACTACCTGCCGCTCGTCATTTTCATTGCCGTGGCGCTGGTGATCGGACTCGCGCTGCTCGTCGCGCCGTTCCTCGTCGCATACCGGCAGCCCGATCCGGAAAAGTTGTCCGCTTACGAATGCGGGTTCAATGCATTCGACGACGCACGGATGAAATTCGACGTGCGATTCTACCTCGTCGCCATCCTGTTCATCATCTTCGATCTCGAGGTCACGTTCCTTTTCCCGTGGGCCGTTGCGTTCCGTCAAATTGGCCACTTCGGTTTCTGGTCAATGATGGTCTTCCTTGGCGTGCTGACCGTCGGATTCGTATATGAGTGGCGGAAGGGGGCGCTCGAATGGAACTGATCACATGACCCTCGTTTCCGCTCCCGCAAAGGGATTGATCGATCCGAATACTGGTAAGCCGGTCGGCTCGAACGATTCCTTTTTCGTCGGCATGAACGACGAACTCGCCGACAAGGGCTTTCTCACGACCACCGTCGCCGAACTGATCACCTGGGCGCGCACCGGTTCGCTGATGTGGATGACGTTCGGTCTCGCCTGCTGCGCGGTCGAGATGATGCAGGCCTCGATGCCGCGTTTCGACATGGAGCGCTTCGGGTTTGCGCCACGTGCGTCGCCGCGCCAGTCCGACGTGATGATCGTCGCCGGTACGCTGACCAACAAAATGGCGCCGGCTTTGCGCAAGGTCTACGACCAGATGCCGGAACCGCGTTACGTCATCTCGATGGGCTCGTGCGCGAACGGCGGCGGCTACTACCACTACTCTTATTCGGTGGTGCGCGGCGTCGATCGCATCGTGCCGGTCGACATCTACGTCCCGGGCTGCCCGCCGACGGCGGAAGCGTTGATCTACGGCGTAATGCTGCTGCAGAAAAAGATCCGGCGGACCGGAACGATCGAGCGATAGGCGCGTGCAGTCATGGACTCCATCCTCGATAATCTCGGCCAGAGCATCCGCACGGCTTTGCCCGGCGCCGTCACCGGTCATGAGGTCAAGTACGGCGAACTGACGATCACCGGCAAAGCGTCCGAGATCGTCAGGATCGCCACCTATCTCCGCGACGATCCGGCCTGCCAGTTTGTCAGCATCATTGACGTCAGCGCGGTGGACTGGCCCTCGCGCGAGCAGCGCTTTGACGTCGTCTATCACCTGTTGTCGCCGCGGCTGAACCAGCGCATCCGCGTGAAAGTGATGACCGAC
>Ga0207862_1000014_pt1 | contig 38400 bp, 38 predicted proteins | sample LuqExpMetageno81_FD_187838 | JGI IMG/M metagenome (GOLD analysis project Ga0207862, IMG submission 187838) | Tropical forest soil microbial communities from Luquillo Experimental Forest, Puerto Rico - Sample 81 (SPAdes) | ecosystem: Environmental > Terrestrial > Soil > Tropical forest ... | reverse complement strand
GACATCCGGCTTCAGAGTGTCGTCGGCGACAAACAGCTCAACCTCTTTCCCGCCCATCTTGCCGCCAAGGTCCTTCACGGCAAGCTCGAAGGCGTTCTTTGATTGCTGGCCGAGCGCGCTCGGCGGTCCCGACAACGTATAAATGAGACCAATCCGGATCTTGTCCTGCGCATTGGCGCCGCCCACAAGAAACGCGATCGTCGCTGCAACCAACAGCGGCGTTAACGCTCGATACATGTTCTCCCCCTCATCAGGTGTGTGGCCAAGTCGGACGTGATTTAAGCATAAAACCCGGAGGGCGTATCAACTGGGGCAACCGGCGCTCGCGAGTTCGGACGAGTTCACAAAGGCGGGGCGCTTGTATATGTTGCCGCGGCCCAATCGCGTTGCGTTGCGAGCAGGAGGAGCCATGAGCGAGCAGATCAAATTTATCCTGGATGAGAGCCGGATTCCGAAGAGCTGGTACAATCTGGTCGCAGACCTTCCGAAGCCGCTCCCCGCCGTTCTGCACCCAGGTACGAAGCAGCCGATCGGCCCTTCCGATCTCGAGCCGCTGTTTCCGATGGAGCTGATCCTGCAGGAGGTCGCGGCCGAGCGTTACATCGACATACCTCAGCCGGTGCGCGACATCTATCGCATGTGGCGGCCCTCGCCGCTGATCCGCGCGAACCGCCTGGAGCAGAAGCTTGGCACGCCCGCGAAGATCTATTTCAAATACGAAGGCGTCTCGCCGGCCGGCTCGCACAAGCCCAACACGGCCGTTCCGCAGGCCTGGTACAACCAGCAGGCAGGGATCAAGCGGCTGAGCACCGAAACCGGCGCGGGGCAGTGGGGCTCGTCACTCGCCTTCGCGGGCGCGCTGTTCGGAATCGACATCACCGTCTTTCAGGTTCGCGTGTCTTTCGATCAAAAGCCCTATCGGCGCGCACTGATGGAGACATATGGCGCCCGCTGTATCGCTTCGCCGTCGAACGAGACGGAGTCCGGACGCGCGATCCTGAAAGAGCATCCCGACAGCCCCGGCTCGCTCGGCATCGCGATCTCGGAAGCAGTGGAAATGGCCGCGAAGGATCCGGCGGTGAAATATTCGCTGGGCTCGGTGCTCAACCACGTGCTGCTACATCAGACCGTGATCGGCCAGGAAGCGATCGAACAGTTTGAAATGGCTGGCGACGATCCCGACGTCGTCATCGGCTGCGCCGGCGGCGGCTCGAACTTCGCAGGCCTCGCCTTTCCGTTCCTCGGCCTGCAGTTGCGAGGCGGCCGCAAGCGTCGGTTGATCGCAGTCGAGCCGGCGGCCTGTCCGACACTAACGCGCGGCAGGTACGCCTACGATTTCGGCGACACCGCGCATCTGACGCCACTGGTGAAGATGCACACGCTTGGCTCGACGTTCATCCCGCCCGGATTCCACGCCGGCGGGTTACGCTATCACGGCATGTCGCCGCTTGTGTCGCATGCAAAAGAGCTCGGGCTGATCGAGGCGCGCGCCTATCACCAAAACGCGTGCTTCCAGGCCGGCATCGAATTCGCCCGCTGCGAAGGCATTGTGCCCGCGCCGGAAGCCACGCACGCGGTGCGCTGCGCCATCGACGAGGCCTTGCGCTGCAAACAAGAAGGCAAGACGGAGACGATCGTCTTCAATCTGTCCGGCCACGGTCACTTCGACATGCAGGCCTACATCAACTACTTCGAGGGCAAACTCGTCGACCAGAACTACGACGAGAAGGAATTGGCCACGGCGCTTGCCGGCCTGCCGAACGTCGCGGCCTGAAGGGTAGGGAAAAGCTTATGATCGAACCCTACAACGCCGTCGGCCTGATTCCGAGCTTCTGGGGCATCCGCCGCCGCGAGGAGATCAAGCACAATATCGAGCACTTGAAAGGGCTCACGAAAGCGGCCTTCTGGCTTTCGAATTTGGACATTCCGGTGCGCCTCTTGGCGATTCCGGAAGGCGCCATGATGGGTTTCAACGACGAAGTGCTCGACGTCGATCACGCCGATTACGCCAACACCTGCTGCATAGATATTCCGGGCCCAGAGACCGACGAAGTCGGCAAACTTGCGCAGCAATGGGGCGTGTACATCATGGCGCAGGCGAAGGCGCGCCATCCGGATTGGAAAGACCGGTTCTTCAATGTCGGATTCATCGTCGATCCGGACGGCGCAATCATCCTAAAGCACTATAAGGTTTCGGCGCTGCTGCCGGTCGAACGCTCGGTCTCGCCGCACGACATCTACGATTGGTGGATCGAGAAATACGGCCGCAACCTGCAGGCATTCTGGCCGGTCGTCGACACCAAGATCGGCCGCCTCGGCATCATGATGGCGATGGAGGGGAATTACCCCGAGAACGGCCGCGGTCTCGCGATGAATGGAGCGGAGGTCGTCTACCGCGCGTCGATGCCGGCCCCGTTCACCGAGAACGACATCTTCGAGATCTCGAACCGCGCGCGAGCGCTTGAGAACAACATGTACATCGTCGCGCCCAACATCGGCAGCTATCATCTCGACGCCGACCATCCCGTCGGCATCGACGCCGGCGGCGGGCAGTCGATGATCGTCGACTATCGCGGCCAGCTTGTCGGCAAGCAACGCGACACCAACGGCTCGACCTTCGTCGCGGGCGTCATCAATATCGAGGCGCTGCGACACCATCGTCAGTCGGCGCAGGTGACGAACTGGATGAAGGACGTGCGCAGCGAACTTGCGCAGATCATCTATGAAAAGCCGATCTATCCGAAGAACCGCTATCTCGAGGACATCCCGCCTAAGCATGCCGACTACAAGCGTGACGTGATCGACAAGCAGGTCGAACTGATGCAGAGCCGCGACGTCTGGAAGAAGCCATCGGCCTGATCCGTCCGCGCTAGCGCGCCGGAATGACCGCCGTCGCCTCGATCTCGACCTTCGCGCCGTCTTCCAGCAGGTCCTTTACGATGATCAGGCTCATGGTCGGAAAGTGCCGGCCGATGACACGCTGGTAGGCTTCGCCGATCTCGCGCTGGAGCGAGACATAAGCGGCTTTGTCGGTGACGAACCAAGTCATCCGCACGATATGCCGCGGCTCTGCGCCTGCTTCGGCGAGTACGGCCACGACGTTCATCAGCGCCCGCTCGACCTGCGCGATGAAATCGCCGGAAACGAGCTTGGCATCATCCGTCCAGCCGATCTGCCCGGCGACGAAGACGAGCAGGCCCTCCGCGGCGATTCCGTTCGCATAGCCTTTCGGCAGCTTCCAGCCCTTCGGCTGCAAGAAATCGAATGTGCTCATGCGCCGCCCCATTTCTGGCGCAGGTGGAAGCGCTGGATCTTGCCCGTAGCCGTCTTCGGCAGCGCGTCGAGAAACAGCACGGCGCGCGGATATTTGTAGGGCGCGATCGTCGCCTTCACATGGTCCTGCAGTGCCTTCACGCAATGCGCATCGCCGGCGACGCCGGGCTTGAGCACCACGAAGGCGGCGACGATCTGTCCTCGCTCCTCGTCGGGGATGCCGATCACAGCGCATTCGGCGACCTGCGCGTGCGTCAGTAGCGCGGCTTCCACTTCCGGCCCGGCGATGTTGTAACCGGCCGAGACGATCATGTCGTCCGCTCGCGCAACGAAATGGAAGCGGCCTTGTTCGTCCTGCTTGTAGGTGTCGCCGGTGATGTTCCAGCCGTCGCGCACGTAAATCGCCTGGCGCCTGTCAGCAAGATAGCGGCAGCCGGTCGGCCCGCGCACCACGAGCTTGCCCAATTCACCGCGCGCAACGTCCTGCATGTCTTCGCCGACCACCTTTGCTTCGTAGCCGGCAACAGGGCGGCCGGTCGCACCGGGATGCGCGTCGCCCACGCGGTTGCTGATGAAGATGTGCAGCAATTCGGTCGAGCCGATGCCGTCGAGGATCGGCTTGCCGGTCTTGCGCGTCCACTCTTCAAACACGGCCGCAGGCAAAGTCTCGCCGGCGGACACCGCAAGACGCAGCGACGACAAATCAGCGCCCTGATCCATTGCGGCGAGCATCGCGCGATACGCGGTCGGGGCGGTGAAGCAGAGCGTTGCTTTGTATGTCTCGATGATGTGCACCATGCTCGCCGGCGTCGCGTTCTCCAAAAGCGTCGCCGTCGCGCCAAAACGGAGTGGAAAGATCGCCAAGCCGCCGAGGCCGAAGGTGAAGGCGAGGGGAGGCGAGCCGACGAACACATCGCTCGGCTGCACGTCCAGTACCTCGCGCGCGTAACCGTCCGCGATGATTAGCAAATCGCGATGGAAGTGCATTGTTGCCTTCGGCTCGCCGGTCGTGCCGGAGGTAAAGCCGAGCAGCGCGACGTCATCGCGGCCGGTGCGAACCGTATCGAACTTCACCGACTTGTCGAGCGCGATGCGGTCGAGCTCGGCATCGTGGTTCGAGGTGCCGTCGAAACTGACGACCTGCTTGAGAAACCGGCTCTCCTTCGCGCAGGCGACGAGCTCGTCCGCGATCCGGCTGTCGCTCAGCGCAAGCGCGATCTGCGCCTTGTCGACGATCTTTTCGAGTTCGCCCGCGCGAAGCATCGGCATTGTGTTGACGACCACGGCACCTGCCTTCGTCGCCGCGAGCCAGGCGGCGACCAGCGCGGGATTGTTGCCGGAGCGGATGAGCACGCGGTTGCCGGGCTTGACGCCGTAGTTTTCGACCAGCGCATGCGCCAGCCGGTTCGACCAGTCGGCAAGCTCCTTGTAGGTGCGCCGTCGGCCGTTGCCGATCAGCGCGACATTGTCGCCGAATCCTTTCTCGACTAGGCGGTCGGTGAGCTCGACCGCGGCGTTGATGTAGTCGGGATACTGAAACTCCGGCCGTTCGAGCAGGATCTCCGGCCATTGCTCGAACGCCGGAAGATTGTCGCGCGCGAATGTGTCGACATGGGCGGACGGACCGAGTGTGACGTTCGGCATTTTGGCGCTCCGGCTCGGAAACGAGGTGCGGCTCAATCCCCAGCGAACTGCGGTTTCTCTTTCGCGACGAAGGCGTGAAAGGCGCGGGCGGCGATCCCGTCCGTCTCAGTGCGCCAGTTGAAGTGCTCGGGTTTGAAATCGGCCATCGTCACGGCTTTGCTCCTCCCTTGCGGATGCGTTCGGCCAAACCGTCGAAATGGCCGATCAGCATCTCCATTTCGTCCGCGTCGAAATCGGACAGCAATGTGTTGACCCACTCTTCATGCGCGGCGGCGACGGCGGCGAACCGCGTCGCGCCTGTCGGCGTGAGCCGCACATTGAACGAGCGGCGGTCCCGCGCGGGTGCCTGCCGGAGCACGTATTTTTCGGCGACGAGCCGGTCGACAATGCCGGTGACGTTGCCGTTTGAGACCATGAGCCGGCGCGAGAGCTCGGTCATGGTTATGCCGTTCCCCTCGCGATAGAGCGCGGCCAGCACGTCGAATTGCGGCAGCGTCATTGCAAACTGCACGCGCAGGCGTTCGCGCAGATCCGCCTCGATGGCGCGGGTCGTGCGCAAGAGCCTGATCCAGAGGCGCAGCCGCTGCTTTTTCTGCGGAAGCGATGCAGGTCGTGCGACGGCCGTCATATTTGCCCTCCCGCGATCGCGATCGCCTGCCCGTTGATCGAGGACGCCGCGGGCGAGCAGAGGAATACGACCGTTTGCGCCACTTCCTCCGGCGTGATCAATCGCTGATGCGCGTTGTCCTTGGCGAGCAGGGCGCGAGCCTCCTCCGCCGAGTGCTTTGTTTTTGCCGTGATCGTCGCGACCGACGCGTCGAGCAGCGGCGTATCGGTGAAGCCGGGGCAGACGGCGTTGATCGTTATACCCGACGAGGCGAATTCGGCGGCCATTGCACGCGCGAGGCCCAACACGCCGTGCTTGGCCGCGCAGTATGCGGCGACGTAAGGGTAGCCTTTCAGCGCTGCGGTCGAAGCGATGAAGACGATGCGTCGCACACTTTTGCCGGCGCCGTCGCGCAAAACATCGGGCAGGGCGGCCTGCGCGCTCGAGAACGCGCCGGTGAGATTGACATCGACCATGCGCTGCCATTGCCCGCGGTCGATGCGGGCAAAGGGCGCGCTCTCCGCCGCGCCTGCATTGGCGATCAGGATGTCGATCGGCCCATGTGCCTCGCGCGCGGCCTTGACCATCGCCGCGCAGTCCTCGGCGCGCGTCAGGTCCGCCACGGCGGCCGCGCATCCTGTCAGCGAAGACGCAACCTCATCGAGGCGCGCCTTATGGCGCCCGGCAATCGTGAGCTCTGCGCCGGCGCCATGCAGCGCCCGCGCGATCGCCGCACCGATCCCGCTGCCGCCGCCCGTTACCAATGCATGCAGTCCATCGAGCCGGCGCATCAGACTTTTCCGATTTGCGTTTCGGCGCGTGATTTCAAGCGGACTAGCTGATCGCGCCCCGGCCAATAGGGCTTCGGCCAATTGACGCCCGCGTAGCGCAACTCCGCCGCGGCACGCAGCGTCCAATAAGGGTCGGTCAGATGCGGCCGCGCCAGGCACACTAGATCGGCGCGGCCGGCCATCAGAATGGAATTGACGTGATCCGGCTCGTAAATGTTGCCAACCGCGAGTGTCGCGATGCCGGCTTCGTTGCGGATGCGATCGGAAAACGGCGTCTGGAACATGCGGCCGTAGACCGGTTGTGCGCGCGTCGACGTCTGTCCTGCGGAGACATCGACGAGGTCGACGCCGGCCTCAGCAAGCATCCGCGCGATCGCGACGGCAGTCTGCGGCTCGATTCCGTCCGCGCCGACCCAGTCGTGCGCCGAAATGCGCACCGAAATCGGCTTCTCGTCCGGCCAGACCTCACGGACCGCGCAGAAGACCTCGAGCGGAAACCGCATGCGGTTCTCTAGGCTGCCGCCGTACTCGTCCGTGCGTTTGTTGGTCAGCGGCGTAATGATCGACGACATCAGATAGCCGTGCGCATAATGCAATTCGAGCCAGTCAAAGCCGATCCGGGCCGCCATCTCGGCCGAGCGGACGAACTCGTCACGGATGCGGTCCATGCCGGCGCGGTCGAGTTCGCGCGGCATCTGGTTTTCCGGCGACCACGGCACGGCAGACGCGGCAACAACTTCCCAGTTGTTTTCCGGTAGGGGTGCGTCGGACTGCTCCCAGCCGAGCTGGGTCGAACCTTTCGGACCGGAATGGCCGAGTTGGATCGCGATCTTCGCGTCCGTCTCCGCATGCACGAAGTCGACCAGCCGCTTCCAGGCGCGCGCATGCTCATCCGTGTACATGCCGGTGCAGCCGGGCGAGATGCGGCCCTCTGGCGAGACGCAGGTCATTTCGGTGAAAACGAGTCCGGCGCCGCCTTTGGCGCGCTCGGCGTAATGCGCGAAATGCCAGTCGCTCGGCGCGCCGTCCTTCGCCTTGTACTGCGCCATCGGCGAGACGCAGATGCGGTTCTGCAATTCCAGCCCGCGCGTGCGGAAGGGCACGAACATCGGCGGACGTGAGACGCCCGGCGCGCGGCCGGTCGCGCTTTTCTCAAACCATGTCTCGGCCGCGGCGAGCCACTGCGGATCGCGCTGTCGCAGATTCTCGTGGCTGATGCGCTGCGAGCGTGTGAGCAGCGAATAATTGAGCTGCACCGGATCAAGATGCAGATAACGCTCCACGTTCTCGAACCATTCGGTGGAATTTCGGGCCGCATTCTGCAGCCGCAGAACTTCGAGCCGGCGCTCGCTTTCGTAGCGCGCAAACGCATTCTCCAGCGACGGTTCGCTGCAGACGTAATTGGCGAGTGCAATCGCGCTTTCCATGGCGAGCTTCGATCCGGAGCCGACGGAAAAATGCGCCGTCGCCGCCGCGTCGCCGAGCAGCACAATGTTCCTGTGGCTCCAGCGCTCGCACAATACGCGATTGAAGTTGAGCCACGCCGAGCCGCGCAGATGTCGCGCATTCGACATCAGTCTGTGCCCGTCGAGGTATTTCGCGAACACGCGCTCGCAGGTGGCGATCGCCTCTTCGAGGCTCATCCGGTCGAACCCGAAGCGGCTCCAGGTCGGCTCGTCGCATTCGACAATAAAGGTCGCGGTATCGGCATCGAACTGGTAGGCGTGCACCCAGATCCAGCCGTGCTCGGTCTCCTCGAAGATGAACGTGAAGGCCTCGTTGAATTTCTGGTGCGTGCCGAGCCAAATGTACTTGCAGGCGCGCACGTCGATATCGGGCTTGAACACATCGGCATGCGCCGCGCGCGCCTTCGAGTTCACCCCGTCGGCCGCGACGACGAGGTCGTACTCAGCGGCGTAGCTGTCGACCGGTTCCGCTTCGGTCTCGAACGCAATGCGCACGCCGACTTCGCGGGCGCGGTCTTGCAGAATATTGAGCAGCTTCTTGCGCCCGATGCCGCAAAACCCATGGCCGCCGGAGACTTGGACCGCGCCGCGGTAATGCACGGCGATGTCGTCCCAGTAGGCGAAGTTGTCGCGGATCGTCTTTGCGGAGACCGGATCGTTGCCGGCGAGATTGCCGAGCGTCTCGTCGGAAAGCACGACGCCCCAGCCGAAGGTGTCGTCAGGTCGGTTGCGCTCGATGACGAGGATGTCGTGCGAAGGATCGCGCGCCTTCAGCGCGATCGCGAAATTCAGCCCGCCGGGGCCGCCCCCGAGAACGGTCGCGCGCATGGATCGGCTCCATCGGTTCGACAGGGACGAACCGGGATAGCTTGCCCGACTGGAGGCAATATTACAAGATTAAATATTTTAGACATAAAGCATGTGCGCCACGCAGTTTGGCCGGCGCCGCGCTGACGGACGACGTGGTGTCGTGTTCATCGGGAACGCCTCGGGTCACAGGACAGGTGTGCCGCCCGCGGGTGCGTGCGCCCAGATAGCGACCACGGCGACGAGCGTCGCGCCGAGAATAGCAACTGCGACGAGCTTGAGGTGGGTCTGCCTGTCAGCGGTGTAGAGTGAGCTATTCATGATGCAATCCCTCGTTTTTTCCGGCGCGACGCTCGATCGTCAACTCATAGGAATTTCGGTCGGCAGGACGATGACCGAAGTTCCGACGTGAACGCGCGCGTAAAGGTCGATGACATCCTCGTTCAGCATCCGGATGCAGCCGCTCGAAATGTGCTTGCCGATGCTGGAGGGGACGTTTGTGCCGTGAATCCGGTACAGAGTGCTGCCCAGATAGATCGCGCGCGCGCCGAGCGGGTTGCCTGGGCCACCACCCATGAAGCGCGGCAGATAAGGTTGCCGTTGCAGCATCTCGACCGGCGGTATCCAGTCGGGCCATTCCGCTTTTTGCGACACTGCGGTGTGACCAGACCAGGTGAACCCCTCGCGGCCCACGCCGACGCCGTAACGAATCGCTCGGCCGTCGCCGAGGACGTAATAGAGATATGTCCGAGACGTATCGATGATCACGGTGCCGGCCGCTTCATTGCCTCTGTAAACGACGACCCGCCGTTGCAGCCTGGCGGGAAGCGAAGCCAAGTTGGCGTCTGCTTCCTCGGTCACTGCGCCTGTGGCTGGTGCAATCCGGAAGGGTTGCCATCGCTCGCGCGCATGCGAACCGTCGACAGACGCGATCGCGCATACGAGCAGCACCCCGAATTTGAGGCCAGGAGCCCGTGCCCGCGACAATATCCTGTCTCCTCGCCGGGTCATGACATTTCCCTCGTCCCGCGCGCCAGCGCGACGACGACCGATCGCTCGAATGGCGCGCTCTTGGTCGGGTCCGTGGGCCGCACGCAATTGTGTTGCGCGGCTGCGTTAATCTGTGCGCTGGAGCAAACGCGTTTTCGGTTGATGTCCAGCCGGTCGCCTTTGACTCCCGCTTTGGACATGGTGCTCGCCTGCGTGGCGTTTGCTGGCGCGGCAACAGGTGGCTCAGTCGCGAGCGTCAGCAGGGATGCTGCTGCGATTGCCGCACTGATCGATATTGCCAGATGGCGCATTCGCTTGCCTCGATTCGGCAAGCGACAGTACGGTTCGTGTCAAACTGGAGATATTGGACGTGCGTGCATTGTACGCCGGTGCATTGCCCCTCAGGGCAGCGGACGTCACATCATTTGTGGTGCGATTCCAAGACCGCGTTCCGCACCGCGCCGATCAAGGAGTCGCCAAGAAACGGCTTTCGTAGGTAAGCGGAGCAGCCAAGCTCCATCGCTTCCTTATGCACGATGGGCGAGTCCTGCGCAGTGATAAAGATGACAGGGATGTCGATGTGATTGGCTGCCAGACGGCGGCCGGCTTCGATGCCCGACATTCCGCCCAGATTGACGTCGAGAATCGCGCAGGCGACATCCTCAAGGCTGTCGCAGATGAAGTCCTCCCCGGAAGCGTAGACCTGAGTCGTAAATCCGTTCGCTTCGACGAGTCGTTTAAGAGCGCGCAGAACGCCCGGTTCGTCGTCGACGATGGCTATCTTTTCTCTCATTTCCACTATCGTGCGCGCAGTCCGCTGCTTGCAGCATATAACTACAAGAAAGGATCGACGCAATCGTTTAGGATTGGATTGCCCTTTGGTGCAACTGTCCTGCTTTTCGTCAAATCGGCCGGTCGCTCCTGTCATCAAGGACGCCCAGATGTTCGGCGATGGACACAAGCTCCGCCAGCGACCTCACCTGGAACTTGCTCATGATATTGTGACGGTGGGCTTTGATCGTGCGCTCGGACGCGCCGAGCTCGTGCGCGATCTGCTTATTGAGTTTCCCGCGGACGACGAGACTGAAGACTTCGCGTTCGCGGCGGGTCAATTGCAAGGCGTGCTGCCGCTGTACGTTCATCCGGGTATTACGTTGGTAGGATTCGTCGTAACGTCGTAACGCGTGTTCGATGGCATCCTGAAGCACTTCTCTGCGGACCGGCTTCGCCAGGAAGTCCTCCGCTCCGGCCTTGATTGCACGAACGCTCGTCGGAATGTCGCCATGGCCGCTCAAGAAGATTATGGGAAGCAGGCATTCGGATTTTGTGAGCTGATCCTGCAACTCGGGGCCGCTCAAGCCGGGCATTTGCACGTCGAGCAGCATACAGCCGCGTTCGGGCTTCGGCGGTCGCGCGAGAAATTCGGCCGCCGATCCGTAGAGACACACTTCGTATCCCATCGCGCGCAGGAGTCGTCCCATAGCGGTGCGCACGGCGCTTTCGTCGTCGACGACATGGATGGTTGTGTGTGCGGGGGGCGGCGTCATGCGGCTTCGGCCTGAATGTCGGTGGCAGGAACGAGATTCAAGCTGAACTGGAAGATGGCTCCCTTCGCGATGTTGTTCTCGGCCCATATCCGGCCGCCGTAGGTCACGATGATCGTGCGGGCGATCGAGAGACCCAGTCCCGTTCCCTCGGCCTTCGTCGTCACGAACGGGCTGAAGATTGTTGCCATCTTCTCTGCGGGAATGCCGGGCCCGGAATCGGAGATCGAAGTGATCGCTTTGTCGTCCTTTGTCTGCAGCCGGATCTCAAGTAATCGCCGTTCCGGAGGAAGGTCGCGCATCGCTTCGATGGCATTCAGCGCCAAATTCAGGATGACCTGCTGGATGTGCACGGAATCGGCCCGCACGTGGATCGGCGTCGAAGGAATTTTGGTTTGCAGTGTCACGCCGTATTCACGCGCCTGAGCTTCGATAAGGGAAATCGAGTCCGCCAGCACCTCGTTCAACGCCAAGTAGGCGGGCTTCAGCTCGCTTTGCCGCAAGAGCATCCGTAGATGCGTGATGATATTTGCAGCGCGCTCGTCGTCCCGTCGGATATCGGCGATAATCGCCTTGAGCTCATCCCGATCGAGTGGATCGGCATTCAGGAGCATCGCCGCAGCTTCGGCGTTGTTCATGATCGCGGTCAGCGGCTGGTTCAACTCATGCGCGATCGAGGATGACATCACGCCCGTGGTCAAAGCGCGGTCCATCTTTGTGACTTCCAGAAGATGCTGATGCGAGGCCCATTCGGCCGCCCTACGACGGTAGCGCTCAAAAAGAAGGATCGTAATGACGATGCTCTGGAAAATCAGAACGGCCACGGCTGTCAGGATCTGCCAGCGGTACCGTTCCCAGACCGTCACCTCCCTGAATAGGATCTTGGATCCCGGAGGGAGCGTCTCCTCGCGAATATTCCACCGCGCCATCGCTTGGGCATTGAATTCGGTCCGGCTGTAATCACGAGTCTGGACCGGAATGGTCGCAGCGCTTTCACCATTCAGAATTCGTCCCGCCAGATTTCCGATGTCGCGTCCGAGATCAGCTGCCGAGAGAAGGACGCCAGCGGCCGCGCCGGCTGGCAGAAGGAATTCGGCGTCCGTCACGATTGGGCGGTTGGCAACGGACGCCAGCACGCGCATCGCTTCGACCGGATTGTGGATGTGTCCCGACGCGTCCTCGAAGACCGGGACCGAGGCGATAACCGCGTCGTCTGGAAGTTTCGAGAGTCTCGATGTCAGTTCGCGGAATGCAAGCCCTGTGAAATCGATCACGTCGGTGCTTTGCGACAGCTCCCGGATTTCGCGCAGGTACTGGCGCCGGTAAGGTTGCGTTTCGAGTGGCGTTCCGACCAGCACGATCCGTCCGGCGGCGGGAGCAAGAATGCGTGCAGCCTTGACAAGATCCGGGAACCGCTTGGGCGCCACAATTCCGGTCGTGTTGGTCGGGTTAGCCTGTCTGGCTCGTGCCTCGTCAAACGTAATGAAAACAATCGGCACGTCGGGCCAGAGGTCGGACCGAAGCCGTACCGAAAAATCGAGCGCGGCCAATCCGACAGAGATGATCGCGCTGATGCCATGAGTGCGGAATTTTTCTTTGATATACGCTTGCAAAGCCGCGTCGTAGGTCGGCTCGTTGAAATGGCCTGAATTCAAAAATTCCGTATACACCGTGTAGCCGGCAGGCACTTCGGCGTCCAATGTTGAATGGATTTGGGCTCGAAGCTCCCGGCTGAACGGCGCATCAGGATCGGAATCGTCGATGATCAATACGGTTTGCGTCTTCGTGGCGTCCGCCGAATATGTCGTTCCAATGGACCAAATAAGAGCCGCAAGGACCAGGACCGCCGCGATCAACAGGCAGCGCTTCGGGGGGGCAAGGTGAAAAGCAGTTGGCATGGGACTAAAGCAAGTTGTTCATTTCCATGAATACTTAAGCGCGGATTGGTCGCGTTGATCATAATCAATCAAAAAGCTGCCTTCATGTGGACGGCGGATGTCGTTTTTTGCGCCGCTGCACCTTGATGGGATGTGGGTTGCCCAAAAGGACAATATCGCTCTGGGCAGGGTTGATGAGAATTGGCGCTGACGAGACCCGGAACGGTCGTGCTGGGCAGCGGAAGATTGATCGATGTCAATTAAGATGAACATGGCTGAGTTCGTTCACCGAGCCAACGTTGCGAAATACCAGAAGATTCTTACGACATATTTGATGCCGCACGAGCGCGAGTTCGTAGAGCGGCGGTTGGCGGAAGAACGCGCAGCACTCCAGCAACTTTGCGTCGCAGCGGCGACGGACGTGGATTTCGAGCTTGCTTGTTAGCTGATAAGGGCTCCCAACCCCCCAACCCCAGCCCTTATCTGACTGAGGCCGCCACTTTCCCACGGTGGCGGCCTTTTTTATCGCGTGTGTTCTCGGAGTCCGCGCCGGTCGCAGCGGGAGGCGGATCGCTTCAATGGCGGCTGCTACTCCGTGAGGCCGGATTTGATCGCGCGCGCTTCGACGGCGCGTGCGCGGAGCCGCGGGCGGGCACGTCTAGATCGGCGGCCAGCTCCGGTATCTCGCGCAGGAGGCGCACAACTCGGCTCTCGCGGCCGCCTTGCGCGCGCGCCTCGCGCAGTTCCTCGATCGGGCGGCGCACCTCGTCGCAGCGCGCGCGCCCGTCGATATCGGTCCCGGCCTCGGCGAGTCGGCCGAGCAGCGGCGTCAAATCCTCGATGTCCTCGGCGACCACGTGGATAACCTCGTTTTCCCTTTGCACCGGCCCGCGCACCGCGACATAGCTCGCCCCGAGAACCACGGGGCGCAGGCGTTCGAACACCTTCGGCCAGACAATGATGTTCGCCATCGCGCTCTCGTCCTCGATGGTCATGAAGATCACACCATTGGCCGAGCCCGGCCGCTGCCGGCAGGTGACAAGGCCGGAGACCTTTGCGCGCTTACCCTTTGCGAGATTGCGCAGTAACTCGTTTTTCAAAATCCTGCGTGCGGCGAGATCAGCGCGCAAAAACTGCGCCGGATGCGCGCGCAGCGACAGGCGCAGGAAGCGGTAGTCGTTCACGACCTCCTCGCCGATCGGCATCGGCGGGAGGTGGATTTCAGGTTCGCCGATTGGGAGAGCGTCATCGTCCCCATCTTCGCGGGGCATGACGGCGAGGTGTGCTGCAGTCGTGGCAAACAACGGCAGATCGTCATCGCGATCGCCGACGCGGCCGAGCGCCTTGACTGCCCACAGCGCGTCGCGGCGCGACAGTCCGAACGAGCCGAACGCATCGGCATCGGCGAGCCGCTCGAGTACGTGCGGCGAAAGTCCCGTGCGCAGCCAGAGATCGCGGACGGAGTCGTAGCTGCCGTCATTTTGAGGTGGTGGCCGAAGGCCGCTCTCGAAGGATGACGGCGCCGCCATCCTTCGAGGCTCGGCGACGTCGTCGCCTCGCACCTCGGGATGACGGCGCATGGCCACAATCGCCCGCGCATCAGCCTCCTTCAGTCCCTTGATCTCACGCAGGCCGAGGCGGATCGCGTGCGTGGTGCGGATGTCGGACCTCATCTCGCGGTGCAGATCATGCAAGCGCTCGGACGCGCGGGGCCCATGCTCCAGCGTCGCATCCCAATCTGAGAAATTGATATCCGGCGGGCGCACCTCGACGCCGTGCTCGCGCGCGTCGCGCACGATCTGCGCCGGCGCGTAGAAGCCCATCGGCTGCGCGTTCAAGAGCGCCGCCGCGAACACGTCCGGATAGCGGCATTTGAGCCAGGCAGAGGCATAGACGAGCAGCGCGAAGCTCGCCGCATGGCTTTCCGGAAAGCCGTATTCGCCGAACCCTTCGATCTGCCTGAAGCAGCGCTCGGCGAACTCGCGCGGATAACCCTTCTTCAGCATGCCGGCGATCATCTTGTCGCGGAACGTGCCAATGGTGCCCGTGCGCTTGAACGTCGCCATCGCGCGGCGCAATTTGTCGGCCTCGCCCGGCGTGAAACCGCCGGCGACGATGGCGATCTTCATTGCCTGCTCCTGGAACAGCGGCACGCCGAGCGTCTTGGACAGAATCGTCTTGAGTTTCTCGGAGGGATACTCGACCGTCTCCTGGCTCTGCCGTCGCCTCAGATAGGGATGCACCATGTCGCCCTGGATCGGGCCGGGGCGGACGATCGCGACCTCGATGACGAGATCGTAGAATTCTTTCGGGCGGAGCCGCGGCAGCATGGTCATCTGCGCGCGGCTCTCCACCTGGAAGACGCCGAGCGAGTCCGCGCGCGACAGCATGCGATAGACGGCTTTTTCTTCGGCGGGGATGGAGGAGAGATCGGCGCGTGTTATTGCGCCAAGCGGCTGGATTCGTGCTTGCGGTAGCGCTCTTGGGTAGTGCTTTGTGACCAGATCCAGCGCCTTGCGGATGCACGAGAGCATCCCCAGCCCGAGCACGTCGACTTTCAAAATCTTCAGCGCGTCGAGATCGTCCTTGTCCCATTCGATGAAGGTGCGGTCCGGCATCGCGCCATTGCCGATCGGCACCACCTCGTCGAGCCGGCTGCGGGTGATGACGAAGCCGCCGACGTGCTGCGAGAGATGCCGCGGGAAGCCGTTGATCGCTTCGGCGAGCGCCGCGATCTTGCGCATGCGCGGGGTTGTCGGATCGAGTCCCGTGCGCTTGACCGAATCCCGCGACACCGCGCCGCCTTCGCCGCCCCAGATCGAGGAGGCGAGCGCGCTGATCGTGTCCTCGGAGAGCCCGAACGCCTTGCCGACCTCGCGGATCGCCGAGCGACCGCGATAGGAAATCACCGTCGCGGCGACGCCGGCGCGTTTGCGTCCGTACTTCTCATAAATGTACTGGATCACCTCCTCGCGTCGCTCGTGTTCGAAATCGACGTCGATGTCAGGCGGCTCGTCGCGTTCGCTGGAGATGAAGCGTTCGAACAGGAGATCGATCTTGCTGGGATCGACCTCGGTAACGCCGAGGCAGTAGCAGACGGTGGAATTCGCCGCCGAGCCGCGCCCCTGGCAGAGGATGTTCTTCGAGCGCGCGTAGCGCACGATGTCGTAGACGGTAAGGAAGTAAGGCTCGTATTGACGCTGCGTGATCAGCGTGAGTTCGTGCTCGATAATGCGACGGATCTTGCCGGGAATGCCGCCCGGATAGCGCTGTGCCGCGCCTTCGTAGGTCAGATGCCTGAGCGTTTCGAGCGGCGAGGCAAAGCCCTCGATCTGCTCGTCGGGATATTCGTAGCGCAATTCGTCGAGCGAAAAGGTCAGCTCGTCGGAAAGCCGCAGCGTCTCTTCGATCGCGTCGGGCGCGTCACGGAACAGGCGCGCCATTTCGGCCGGCGGTTTGAGATGCCGTTCGGCATTGACGGCGAGCTTCCGGCCGGCGCGGTCGATGACGAGCTTCTCGCGGATGCAGGTGAGCACGTCGGCAAGCTCGCGCCGGTCTGGATGATGCATGGTGACGTCGTTGATCGCGATCAGCGGCACGCCCGCCTCGCGCGCAAGCGCGGCGCGGACGGCCAGCCGTGCGCGGTCGCGCCCACGATAGTGCATCGTTGCAGCTAGGCACACGCGTCCCGGCGCGGCGGAGCGGAGGTGTTTTACAACGCGCAAGATTGCGTTTCCCGGATGCGGCGCAGCACGCAGCGCAGCGGAGTGGTGCGCCGCTGATCCGGGGTCACGATTTGAAATTGACATCAACCGAGGTTTCGGGTCTGCAGTGCACTGCTTCGCGCTGCGCTGCGCTCGGGACACGCTTGAAGACGTCTCCAGCACCACCAGCTCGAGCCCGAACACGTGCGCGATGAGATCATCGAGATACAAAATGCATTCGCCCTTCTTGGCGCGCAGATTGCCGACCGTGAGCAGGCGCGTGAGCCGACCCCAGCCGGCGCGGTCGCGCGGATAGGCGAGAATGTCCGGCGTCCCGTCGGCAAAGACGAGCCGCGCGCCGGGATGGAAGCGCAAGGGCAGCGCGTGTTCCCGCTTGATCAGATGGGCGCGCACGACGCCGGCGACCGAATTGCGGTCGGTCAGGCCGATGCCGGCGAGCCCGGCATGCGCCGCCTGCACCACCAATTCTTCCGGATGCGACGCTCCGCGCAGGAAGGAGAAGTTCGAAGCGACGGCGAATTCGAGGTAACGCATGGTACTGAACCTCTATCCGCCTCATCCTGAGGAGCCGGCCAGAGGCCGGCGTCTCGAAGGATGCGGCTTCATGGTTCGAGACGCGCGGCTTCGCCGCGCTTCTCACCATGAGGTCTCACGCGAACATCCCGTGCATGAACCAGCCCGGCGCGGGAGCGGGCGGCGCATCGTCCCGCAGCGCCTCGCGATAAAGCCCGGCGCGGAAGAGCCAGAAGCGCAAACCGCTTCTGTCCTCGACGCGGAAATAGTCGCGTGCGGGCCCGCCGTGCCCGCTCCACCAGGCGCCCTCAATACGCTCGGGGCCGTCGGCGGCGATCACTTCGTGCAGCGCGCGCCGCCAGCGAAAGCGCAAAGGCGGCCCGTCCGGCACTTCCGCCAAAGCCTCGATCGGCTCGGGACGCGCAAGCAGGCGCAGCGGCCGGGGGCTGAGCTCCGCCTCGACGCGATGACGCCTGAACGCAGTCCAGCCGTCGTCGGTGCCGGCCGCCTGCGCGGGCACGCTCGCCGCCGTGATCTCCGGAAGATGACTATCCTGCGCGATCAATTTGCGAACGCGCTGCCCGCCCAAGCGCGCGCTCAGGCGGTCGACGAGGCGCGCGAGCTCGGCCTCGCCGTCCTCGTTGCCGATTCCAATTTGCTCCGGCGCGCAAGGCTCGGCGACGAGCACCGACAGCCGCGCCATATCGAAACCGAAGCCCGGATCGAGCGCGTCGGCGAGCGCGGCGAGCCGTTCGGTGAACAGCGCGCGGATCGCGGCCGGATCGCGCGAGGGCCGCGATATGCCGGTGGCGATGCGGCGCAGCTCGCCGTCGGTGCGGAACAGCGTCAATTCGAGCCGCCGCGCGCCGTCGCCGCGCCGCTCCAGCGCGCGCGCAAGCCGTGCCGCAAGCCGCCCGGTGATCGCAAGCACGTTCTCCTCGCGCGCGATCGGCTCGGCAAAGCGCTGTTCGGCGACATAAGGCGCGACTGGCAGCCGCGGATTGAGCGGTTCGTGCTCGCGGCCGAGCGCACGGTCGAACTGGCGCAAGAGGCCGCTGCCGAAGCGCGCGGTCAGCGGCGCGCGCGGCAGATCGAGGATGTCGGCGACGCGTTTGAGGCCGACTCGCGCAAGCGACGCCGCGATCTCGGCATCGAGGCGCAAGGCCGACAGCGGCAGAGCTGAGAGCAGGGCACGTTCGCTACCGTTGGCATGAATGCCGGCGCGACCGAAACGCGCGGCGGCGAAAGCAGCGCCGATCGTGCCGGCGACCGCAATGCTCGCCGAAAATCCCGCGGCGTCGATGCGCGCGGAAAGATCGGCGATCAGCGCGTCCTCGCCGCCGTAGAGATGCGCGCAGCCGGTGATGTCGAGCAGCAAACCGTCCGGCGCATCGCAAGCGGTGAGCGGGGTATAGCGCAAGCCCCAGTCCGCGATGTGTTCGAGCAGATCGGCGTCGGCCTGCGGGTCCTCGGACACGGCCTCGAGCGCGGGATGCATCGCGCGCGCCTGCGCGAGCGCGAGCCCGACGCTCAAGCCGCGACGCGCCGCGGCTTCGTCGACCGCGGTAAGCACGTCGAGATTGCCGCGCTTGCCGTAGGTGACGAGGCCTCGCCCATCAGGCCGTGCCGCGTCCTCACGCGACCGCGCGATGCGGTCGGTCGCCAAGCGGGGCAGCCAGAGGCTGAGCATGCGCTGCGAAGCCATCGTCGTCACTCCAAGTCAAAATCCAGGATCCGAGCGGTCCGCGCCGATTGCGCACCAAGCGGGCGGTGAAGTGGGGGTCTTCACCTCGTGAAGACGCCGCGCCCACGATCCAGCGTGTGGCAGCCGCCGAGGCATCCTCGGGCGGAGCGGCACGCAGCAAGAGCGCAAGCGAGCCGCTGTCGGCCGCGGCGAGCGAGAGCCGCCGCACGGCGACACCGTCGAGCGCGCCGGCGCGTATCTCGCCGATCACGACGCTGACGCTGCAGCAGCGCAGCGCCTCCTCCAGCGCCCAGAGCAGGTCGCGCCGATGCGCGACGGAGACGGTGAACAGCCGTTCCGGCGGAATGCCGCAACCGTCGACCCCGGGGCCGTACAGCGCGCCGCTCTCGGCGGCACCCATGTCCTCGGCAAGCCAGACGATGGCCTTCCCTCCGTCATGGCCGGGCTTGTCCCGGCCATCCATTGCCCGGCACAAGGCCGAGCATAACGATTGTTTGGCCACCCCCGCCACGAACCCTGTCGCTGCGGGCAGATGTGCCTCACTCACCGCCGCGATCTCATGCAGCGCGCCGCGGGCAAGCCCGCCGCCGAGCGCCGCATCCACCTCCGACACGCCCAAAGGCAGCACCGCCACGCTGCCTTCCAGAGTGGCGGGGCGCTCAAGCGCGCGCATGCGTTGGCGGAGGTCATCAAGCATGTTAAGCCTCTGACGTGGCGAAGGGATCGGCGGCCCGCGCGTGGGCGTCCCGTGCTCTTCCAACGCTCTTGTTCTCTATTTGTTCTAATTTGACTGAGACGGCGACCGCCGTCAAGCCGCAGAGCCTGCGGTTCACGCGGGCGGATCGCCACCAGCCTTAGGCCTGATGGGCGAGAAAAATGACCAGAGCGGCTGCGGCGAGCACGCTCGCAAGCCAGACGAGTCGCGGATCAGCTTTGCGTTTGTTCATGCCGGCAAAGTATTCAAGACCCGTGCCGGAAATGCGCTGCCTTCGGTTAAGTTCACCGGCGACAGATTGTGCCGTGCCACTTGTCGGCCCAGGCGAGGCTCGCGCGGAGCGGCGAGCGTCAGGACCACGATTAAGACGTGCGACTCCGCCCCGTCCTTTGGCCGGCCTCAGAGCTCCCTCCACATCACATAGGCATCGACCGCCCCGCGTGCGGGATGCATAAACGCGCCGGGCAGCGTGCCGACGATCTGGAATCCGCAAGTCCGCCAGAGCTTCACTGCGCGCGTGTTCGACGAAACAACGAAATTGAACTGCATCGCGGTGAAACCGCCCGCCCGCGCCTCGTCGAGCGAATGCATGCACATAGCGCGCGCGACGCCGCGGCCGAAGGCCTCGCGCGCGGTCATGTAGCCGCAGTTCGCCACATGCGCGCCGCCGCCACGGTTGTTCGCACGCAGATAATAGGTGCCGGCGACGGTGCCCTCTGAGCCGGCGACGAACACCGTATTGCCCGGCGCGAACCAATAGGCGAGAGCATCTTCGCGCGAGACATCGCGTGGAATCGGATAGGTCGCACCCTCGCGAAAGGTAGGCTCTAGAATGCGCCAGATCGCGTCATTGTCGGCAGCGCTTGCGGGTCGGATGGCCGGATCGGACATGCGGCCGTGCTAGCATATCCAAATGCGCAACGTCCTCGTCTCTATCATCCTGCTCGCTTGAGCGATGTCGATCTCGCGCAGGATTGCCCGCCGCCGCTGAAGCCGATGCTGCGGGTCGAATTATATTTCGGGTGCAGCGTCTAGGGCGGCCGGCCGGTCGGCGACAGCCAATGGGCGTCGGTAGATGACGCCGCGCTTTCCCAGCCGACGATCGCTGATGCGCAGGGCACCTGGCACGAGGGCGAGTGCGCGGTGCTATGGGGCCTGGACCTCGCTCCACTCGCCCAACACAAATCAAAGATGTCGCTGAAGCCCAAAAATCAATGGCGCGGGCATGATGGCCCGCGCCTGAAAAACTCGTACCCGTCCGTGGCGGCTGCGATCAGCCGAACCGCCGGGCTCCGCCTGCGCCGCCACTGCGGCCCGGTCCGCCCGCGCCTGCACCCGGTGCCGGCTTCGGCTTCATCGGCAGCAGACCTTCGCGCTGCATCTTCTTGCGCGCGAGCTTGCGCGCCCGGCGGATGGCTTCCGCCTTTTCACGCGCCTTCTTTTCCGAGGGTTTTTCGTAGTGACCGCGAAGCTTCATCTCGCGGAAAATGCCCTCGCGCTGCATCTTCTTCTTGAGCGCCTTGAGGGCCTGATCGACGTTGTTGTCGCGAACGAGAACTTGCACTTGTGCTCCTTCGTTGTGGCCGGACGGGTTCCAAAAGGGTCTCGCCCCGCAATGGCGCGGGCGCCCCTTCGAGTCGCGCGGCTTTAGCAGAATGCAGCCTAAGAGTCCACGGTTCCGCAGCAATTGAAGCCCGCCGCGACGGCGGACGGGCCTTACCCGGTCAATCCGCCCCACCGTGTCTGGTTCCCGACGCTCGCGCAAAAAGGGCGCCAAGCCGTTCACGGCGGCATCGAGCACCATGTGCGCCCTCGGAGAGACGGAGGTGCCAGAGCCTGGCATGTCGCAGCGCCTGCCATTAAGCCGGAACTCGACCTCCGGATTGGTCACCACATGAAGGTGCAAACGTACCGTCCGCGCACACGATCGGGGAAGCCGGAAGAGGCTGGTTGCATGTATATCAATATACAACCCCTCTCGTTCGGCGCACTACCCGCGCCGCAAAATCAGCGCGGCACGAACTGCAGGTAGGGCTCGGCCTCGGCGAGCGCGCGGGCATAAGACGGGCGCTGTTTGAGTCGGCCGAGATAGGCGGCGAGTTGCGGATAGGCGGGCGTGAGCGGTGCGACCGCCATGTCACAATAGAACAACGTCGGCGCTGCTGCGCAGTCGGCCATCGTGAAATTCTCGCCCGCCGCCCAGGTCCGGCCGGCGATGTTCTTCTCCGCGATGCCGAGCGCGACATCGAGAGCGGCGCGCGCCTGCTCGAGGCCGAACGGGTCCTTGTTGCCCGCCGGTCGCAGGCGCTCGCCGATGATGCGTTGCACGTGCGTGTGCACGTGCAGATCGAAGAAGCGGTCGAGCGCGCGCACGTCTAAGGCGGCATCCGCATCGGCGGGGATGAGCTTCACCGGCCCGGGATGATGCAACTGCAGATATTCGATGATCGTCGTCGATTCCGGAATCACGCGCCCGCTAGCCTCGTCGCGCAGCACGGGGAATTTGCCGACCGGCCAGATCGCCTTGAATGTGTCGCGCGACCCCGGTTTCTGTAATTCGATCAGATGCGGCTTGAATGGCGTCGCGTTCTCGTACAGCGCGATCAACACCTTGTGACAGTAGGACGAAAGTGGGTGCAGGAAGAGCGTAAGCGGCATCGGCGCAGTCCTTCACTCGCCCGGCCACACGCGCGTCACGTGGCCCATCTTGCGGCGCGCGCTGGGCTTGCCCTTGCCGTAAATGTGCAGCGCCGTGTTTGGCGCCGTCAGCCAGTGCGTATGGTCCAGAATCTCGTCGCCGATCAGGTTGATCATCTCAATTTTGGCGCCGAGCCGCTTCGGCTTGGCGAGCGGCCAGCCGGCCACCGCGCGGATGTGCTGCTCGAATTGCGACACCGTCGCGCCGTCGATCGTCCAGTGCCCAGAATTATGTACGCGCGGTGCAAGCTCGTTGACTAGCACGTGCTGCTCGCGTCCTTTTCGCACGACGAACATCTCGACGCCCATCACGCCGACGTAGTCGAACGCATTGAGGATACGCGTCGCGACCCGTCGCGCTTCAGTCGCGAGCGCGGGTGTCACCTTCGCCGGCACTTTCGAAATATACAGGATATGGTCGCGGTGCTCGTTCTCGGTCACCTCGAAGCATTCGACGGTGCCGTCGGTCCCGCGCGCGGCGATCACCGACACCTCGCGCTGGAACTTGATGAAACCCTCGATGATACACGGCACGTTGCGGATCGACCGCCAGGCTTCGTTCGCGTCCGCCGCGCGCTCGATCTTGGCCTGCCCCTTGCCGTCATAGCCGAGCCGCGTGGTCTTCAGCACGGCCGGCACGCCGACCTTCGCAAGGCCGTCGGCAAGCTGGGTTGCGCTGTGCACCGGCGCGTAAGGCGCGGTCGCGATCTTCAGGCCCGCCAGAAAATTCTTTTCGATCAGCCGGTCCTGCGTGGTCTCTAAGACGTGCGGATCGGGCAGCACCTTGGTGTGCGCCGTCAAATAGGCCGCGGTCTTCGCCGGCACGTTCTCGAATTCATAGGTGACCACGTCGACCGCGTTGGCAAAGCGCGCGAGCGCGTTCTCGTCATCGTAGGCCGCCAAGGTGTGCGCCCCGACGACGTCGAATGCGCAGGAATCCTTGTCCGGCGCATAGACGTGGCATTTCAGCCCGAGCGGTGCAGCCGCGAGCGCCAGCATGCGCGCAAGCTGTCCGCCGCCGAGAATGCCGATGGTCGCGCCGGGCTTGAGCACGTCCGGCATCAATCCTGCGGCCTTTTGCTGACGGATTTGGTCTGCTTCGTGCGCCACTGATCGAGCCGCTTCGCGATCTTCGGGTCCGACAAGCCGAGGATCGCAGCAGCCAAGAGCGCCGCGTTGATCGCGCCGGGCTTGCCGATCGCTAGCGTGCCGACCGGGATGCCGCCGGGCATCTGCAGGATGGACAGCAGCGAATCCTTGCCATCGAGCGCATGCGTGTTCATCGGCACGCCCAGCACGGGCAGGGAGGTGAGCGAGGCCGTCATGCCCGGCAGATGCGCGGCGCCGCCCGCGCCGGCGATGATCACCATGAAGCCGTTGTCGCGCGCGCCTTGCGCGAACTCGTAGAGCCGCTTGGGCGTGCGGTGGGCGGAGACGATGCGGGCGTCGTAGCCGATGGCGAGCGTGTCCAGTGTCTCGGCGGCGTGCTTCATCGTGGCCCAGTCGGACTGGCTGCCCATGATGATCGCGACCGGCTTTGACGGCATTTGCTTCCTGCGTTTGGGACAAGGGTCCAGAAGGAAGCGCCGGAATATAGGAACCGGCACTGCGCTGGCAAGGCGAAAGGCGGTACGGTATGCCGGATACTGAGAGATTCGCGGCGAAGAGGGCAAGGTGCGCAGTGACATAGACGAGGACGGAACGGCTTTGCTGCGCGCCGAGATCCGGCGTCTCTCCGGTGAACTCGCTGACGCGCAAAAACGAATCGCCGACCTGGAAGCGCGGGCCGACGTCGATCCGCTTCTGGATATCCTCAACCGCCGTGGCTTCGAGCGCGAACTCTCTCGCTCGATCTCGCATGTCGGCCGCTACGGCACACCGGCCGCGCTAATGTTCATTGACCTAGACGGCTTCAAGGCCGTCAACGACCGCCACGGCCATGCCGTCGGTGACTCGGTCTTGAGAGCGGTCGCCGCCGAACTCACAGGTCACGTGCGTGCATCCGACGTGGTCGGCCGGCTGGGCGGCGACGAATTCGGCGTGCTGATGTGGCATGTCGCGCCGCCGCTTGCGGAAGCCAAGGCCAGGGATCTTGAACGGCTGATCGAACGGCTTGCCCTTGCGCATTCCGGTGCGGTGCTGTCGGTCGGCGCCAGCGCCGGGATCGTGCCGCTCTCCGCCGGTGTCGGTCCCGCCGCTCTGATCAATGCCGCCGACCACGCGATGTACGCGCGAAAGAGGGAGCGGAGAGGCCAATAACCCCGTCACCGCCTCTCGACCGTCATGCCCGGCCTTGTAGCGGGCATCAAGGTCTTTACCCAGCAAGCAACGCGTGGATGGCCGGGATAAGCGCGGCCATGACGGCTCAGCGTGATTAGAGGCTCACGCAATAATATCCGGCGTGAGCTGGTCCTCGATCAGCCGGATTTTGTCGCGCAGGACGAGCTTGCGCTTCTTTAGTCTCTGCACCTGAATGAGGTCGGCGCCTGGCGCGGAGGCGAGCGCGACGATCGCGGCGTCCAGGTCCCTGTGCTCCTGTTGCAGGCGCGCCAATTCCTCGCGCAGCGCGCGTTCAGTCTCGTCGGTCATCGACAGCCTGCGAATGCCGGACGGGAGTCGCCCGGGACGGAATGGTTAACTATCGCGTTTTCCTCTATTCCGTTCAAGCTAGGGGAAATACTGCCCTTATATCATGGGGTTGGGGTTCCATGCGCAACGCTGGCCTGCACGGTTTCCCGTCGCCTTCGGATCCGCCGTGTGGTAGCGTGATTACGTTTTGGAAAGAGCCACGTTTGAGGAGACATGCTGTATGTCGATGCAATCGCACCTCGCGGAATTGGAAAGAAAGCACCAGGCGCTCGAAGCCGAACTGACGGACTGCATGGCCCATCCCGCGGTCGATGACCTGAAAATCGTGGAGCTCAAAAGACGGAAATTGCTGGTGAAGGACGAGATCGAAAGACTCCGGCACGGCACAGCAAGCGTGCACTGACTAGCGAACGATCTTCTTCGAAGTTCTGACATGTAGACCGCCGGCTCGCTGCCGCGAGGTGGCGGGTTTGTTATTTTAATTATTTCACCGTCAACAGATGCTGGCGTCCACCGTTCTCTGGATGGGAGCGAAGTGAGGCGGGATGACTTGAAGCCCTCGCTTCGCGATTCACTTTCTCTCGATGATCCACCAGGGGCGGTAAAGCGAAGCGATTGCACTCCGCCCTTTTCCTCTGCACATTGCGCGCGCATTTCGATCGAGAAGGATTCCCGATGCGTCTGTTCGTTAGTGCTCTCGCCGCTACCGCACTCCTTTTCACCGCCATCGCCGCACAGGCGGTCGACTACCCGACCCGCAACGTGACGCTCGTGGTGCCTTACCCGCCCGGCGGCGGCGTCGACGCGATGGCTCGCATCATTGCGCAGAAGCTCGGCGAGACGTTCCACCAGACATTCGTCGTCGATAATCGTGGCGGTGGAGGCGGCACCATCGGCACGCGCATCGTCGCGCATGCCAAGCCCGACGGCTACACGCTGCTGCTCGGCCATACCGGCACGATCTCGATCAATCCGAGTCTCTACGCGCAGCTTGGCATGGACCCGCGCAAGGACTTCACGCCGATCGGGCTGATCGCGTCGATGCCGGTCGCGCTGCTCGCGCATCCGTCGTTTCCGGCCAATACCGTCGCCGACGTGATCGCACTCGCCAAGAAGGATCCCGGCAAGCTCAATGTTGGCACCTCTGCCGTCGGCACCGGCGGCTATATGTGCGCCGAACTATTCAAGGCCGAAGCCGGGCTGGACGTCGCGATCATCCCGTACAAGGGCACCGCGCCGGTGATGACCGATCTGTTGGGCGGCCACGTGCCGGTCGCGTTCGGCGTGCTGCCGCCGGCGCTCGGCAATCTGCAGGCCGGACAACTGCGCGCGATCGCGGTGACCAGCAAGAAGCGCTTCTCGCTACTGCCCGACGTGCCGACGTTCGACGAGTCGGGCATGCCGGGCTTCGAGGCCGTGCTGCACTACGGCCTGCTGGCGCCGAACGGCACGCCGTTGGAGATCGTCGAGAAGCTATCGGCCGAACTGCGCAAGCTCGCCGATGATCCTGAGGTGCAGAAGCGCATCCATTTCGAGGGCGGCGATCCGCTCACCTCGACGCCGGCCGAATATGCCGATGATATCGACAAGGAAGAGAAGAAGTGGAGCAGTCTGGTGCACAAGCTCGGGCTGAGGGTGGAGTGATTTGCCGCCTTGGCGCCATAATGTGCTAAGACTCTCTGCCTGATCCGACCGAGGGGGTCCCGATGTCCTTGTCCCGTCTGTTGATGACTGCGGTGCTGAGCCTCGCAGGTGCGGTCGCCGCGCATGCCTTAACGATCGAAGGCGGGCCGGGCGCGGGCGCCTCGGGAAGCGCATGGCAGGATCTCGACATGCCCAAGGCGGAAAAGTTCGATCCGGACTCGCGCTTCAAGTCGGACAACGGCGGCATGCAGTTCAAGAGCGGCAACGGCACCTTCTATTTCGGCCCCCAACGCTCGCTCGACCAGCGCTACGACACGCAGAATATCTTCGACCCCTACGCGCGCGACGGGCGGTAGGCAGACGCTCTCACTTCTTCCGGCTGAAAAACTTCTGAAATGCTTCCCTCGCCTCGGGTGAGGCGAGGCGCTGACGAAACACCTCCGCCTCTTCGTCAATCCGCGCGGCGATCTCGTCGGCAGAGCCGCGCATCAGCCGTCGCGCGGCGAGAACGCCCTGCGGCGGCAACGCAGCGATCGCATGCGCGGCGATCATTGCGGCAGATTCCAATTCTGTCGCGGGCACCACCGCATTGACGATGCCCGCCTCCTTCGCGCCTTGCGCGTTTAGTGGCCGGCCCATCGCCAAAAGCTCGAACGCGCGCGCGTGTCCCATCAGCCGCGGCGCGATCAGGCTCGACGCCGCTTCCGGCGCCAGACCTAAAGCGACGAACGGCGTCGACAGCACCGCGTTCTCGGCCGCGACGACGTAGTCGCAATGCAGAAGCATCGTTGTGCCGACACCGACCGCGTTGCCGGCGACCGCGGCTACGAGCGGCGTCATGCCGCGCGCGAGCGCGTGCAGAAAGCGCAGGATCGGCGCGCCGAGTCCGCCCGTTTGCGCCATTGCGACGAAATCGTTGAGATCGTTGCCCGCGCAGAAGCCGCTTTCGTGCCCAGCAATGATGGCGCAGCGGATGTCCTCGCGCCTATCCGCCTCCTCGAGCGCGTCGGCAAGCGTGGTGTACATCGCGAGGGTGAGCGCGTTCTTCTTCTCCGGCCGGTCGATGCGGACCGTGCGGATTGCCTCTGCATCGCTGACCAGAACTGCCATCGCTTCCCCGCACGCGCCGGACCGTTAGCGTCCCTCATCTCCCCCGCGGGAGGAAGGTCATCGTGGCGCTATACCACCTTCGCCATCTCGCGCAATTTGAACTTCTGAATCTTGCCCGTACTCGTCTTCGGAATATCCGCGAACACGACGTACCGCGGGACCTTGTAGCCGGCGAGATGCTTGCGGCACCACTGGATCAATTCATCCGGCGAAGCGCTCGTGCCCGGCTTCAATTCGACGAAGGCGCAGGGCGTCTCGCCCCATTTCTCGTCGGGCTTGGCGACGACCGCGACCGCCATCACTGCAGGATGCTTGTACAGTGCGTCCTCGACTTCGATCGATGAGATATTCTCGCCGCCGGAAATGATTATGTCCTTGGAGCGGTCCTTCAGCTGAATATAGCCGTCGGGATAGATGACGCCGAGATCACCGGTGTGAAACCAGCCGCCCTCGAACGCCTTCTCGGTCGAGGCCTTGTTCTTCAGATAGCCCTTCATCACGACGTTGCCGCGCATCATCACTTCGCCGAGCGTTTCGCCATCGCGCGGCACCCGCTGCATCGATTCAGGATCGAGTACGTCGAGTGCCTCCAGCGCGCCGTAGCGCACGCCCTGGCGCGCCTTCTTCTCGGCCTGCTCGGTGGAGGAGAGCGCGTTCCAGTCCTCATGCCAGTCATTGACCACCGACGGCCCGTAGCATTCGGTCAGACCATAGAGATGCGTGACGTTGAAGCCCGCTTCCTTCATCGCCGCGAGCACGGCCTCCGGCGGCGGCGCGGCGGCGGTGAAGAATTCGACGACATGCGGCAGCGGCTTCTTCTCGTCGTCCGGCGAGTTGAGCAACGTCGCCATCACGATCGGCGCGCCGCAGAGATGCGTCACCTTGTGCGTCGCGATCGCGTCGTACATTGCCTTCGCGCGCACCGCGCGCAGGCAGACATGCGTGCCGGCGACGACCGACAGCGACCACGGGAAGCACCAGCCGTTGCAGTGGAACATCGGCAACGTCCAAAGATACACCGGATGCTTGCCCATCGCGCAGGTGACGATGTTGCCGGTGGCCAGGAGGTAGGCGCCGCGGTGGTGATAGACGACGCCCTTCGGATCGCCGGTCGTGCCGCTCGTGTAATTGAGCGTGATCGCGTCCCATTCGTCGTCCGGCATTTGCCATTTAAAATCCGGGTCGCCCTCCGCCAGCAGTTCCTCGTATTCGATGCTGCCGATGCGCGCGCCCGCGCCTGAGTATTCCGGATCGTCGTAGTCGACGACGAGCGGCTTCACCTTGGCGAGCGCAAGCGCCTCCTTCATCACCTTGGAGAATTCGCGGTCGATGATGACGATCTTCGCGTCGGCATGGTCGAGCGAGAAGGCGATAATCGCCGCATCGAGTCGCGTGTTGAGCGTGTTGAGCACGGCCTGCACCATCGGCACGCCGTAATGGCACTCGAGCGTTGCCGGCGTGTTAGCGAGCAACACGGAGACGGTGTCGCCGCGCCCGATGCCGCGCTTCGCGAGCGTCGAGCCGAGCCTGCGGCAGCGCGCGTAGAACTCGGCGTAAGAGCGCTTGAGCGGGCCATGGATGACGGCGGTGTGCTGCGGGAACACGCTCGCCGCGCGCTCGAGAAAGCCGAGCGGTGTCAGCGGCTGGAAATTGGCCGGATTGCGGTCGAGATCGACGTCGTAGGGCGTTATCGCCATTGTCGCGTTTCCTCACTTTCCCGCCACGGTAGCGAAAGGAAGTGGCCGCGATCAATTGCCTCCCCGTCGTCGTGAGGCGCTCGTGCGCGAAAGCGCACGGCCTCGAAGGACTTGTTCGGCTCTAAAGGGAGGCCCAAACCCTTCGAGGCTCGCCGCCTGCAGCGGCTTGCGCCTCACGGTGACTGGCTAATGCCTCAACTCCAAAATGCCCTCGCGCGCGAGCTCGATCGAGATCACCAGCATCAGCGCGAGCGTGATCTTGTAGAACAACTCCTGGGGCGTCCGGCGCACCAGCCAGAAGCCGAGCTGGTTGGCAACGAGCGCGAGCGGCAACAGCACAAGTGACGTGCCGAAGCCTTTGAACGAGAACTGGCCGAGCGCGAGATAGGGCGGCACCTTGGCGGCGTTGAGCACTGCGAAATAGATCGCGGTGGTGCCGACGAAGACCATCTTCGGCAGCTTCTGCGCGAGCACATACACCTGGTAGGGCGGTCCGCCGGCCTGGCAGAGCGTCGAGGTAAATCCCGACAGCGTGCCCCAGAACGTCCCGCCGAGGATCGTGCCGTCGCGCGTCGGTTTCCGCGCGTGCCGCGCCATGCCGTAAATGGCGTAAGCGACGAACACGATGCTGGTGACGCCGATGAACACACGCACCGCGGCGTTGGAGATGTAGGCGGCGAGCCAGCCGGCGAGCACGGTCCCGACCAGCGCGCCGGGGATCATTATAGCGAGGATCCGGCCGTCCCATTCCTTGCGGTAGACCCAGACGGCGCTGGCGTCCTGCACCATCATGATCGGCAGGAAGATCGCGGCCGCCTCCAGCGGCGGCATCACCAGCGCGAGCAGCGGCGTCGCCATCTGCCCGACGCCGGCGAAGCCGCCCTTCGACAGCCCGAGCGCGATTACCGCCGGGATGGCGAGGGCGTAGAACCAGGGATCGGTGATGATAGTCATCGGTTCTCCGTCATGCCCCGCGCAGGCGGGGCATCCAGCATTCCGGGCACCCTGTCAGACGCCCTGAGCGCTGGATCGCCCGCCTTTGCGGGCGATGACGCTGTGGCAGGTGGCGAATTGCGCAGGATCAAAGCCGAACCCCGCTGCAACCGCCAGCCTTGTTTGCGCATGGCGGGCGTTCCACACTCGCCCAACAACAACAATCATACCTCGTCCCGAGGAGCCGGCCTTAGCGGTAGCCAAGGGTGGTGTCTCGAAGGGCGAGGGCGAGGCGTTGCCTCATTCTTCGAGACGCGCAACGGGCGTTGCGCTCCTCAGGATGAGGCTAAGAGAAGCCGAGGAGGACGACCAATGGATGCCCGCAGCGAGAGCCGCTACCCGCAAGTCTACGCGCATTGGCAGCGCGATCCGGATGGTTTCTGGGCGCAGGCGACGCGCGAGATCGACTGGTACGAGCCGCCGAAGAAGGTCTTCGACAAGGACGCCGGCCTCTACGGCCGCTGGTTCGCCGGCGGCGTCTGTAACACCGCCTATAACTGCCTCGATCGCCACGTCGCCAATGGCCGCAACGACCAGGTCGCGCTGATCTACGACTCCCCCGTCACCAATTCGGTGAAGACCTTCACCTACGGCCGCATGCTGTCCGAAGTGCAATTGCTCGGTGCCATGCTGCGCGACTTCGGCGTCCAAAAAGGCGACCGCGTCATTATCTACATGCCGATGGTGCCGGAGGCGGTGTTCGCGATGCTCGCCTGCGCACGTATCGGCGCGGTGCATTCTGTCGTGTTCGGCGGCTTCGCGCCGAAGGAACTCGCGACCCGCATCGACGATGCGCAGCCGAAAGTGATTCTGTCGGCGAGTTGCGGCATCGAAGGCGCGCGGGTGATCCCGTACAAGCCGCTGCTCGACGAGGCGATTGCGCTGGCCAGGCACAAGCCTGGAGTTTGCATGATCCTGCAGCGGCCGCAGTGCGAAGCGAAATTGATCGAGGGCCGCGACCACGACTGGCGCAAGGTGTGGGAGCATGCGGTCGAATACGCCAAGACGAGCGAATGCGTGCCGGTCGCCGCGACCGATCCGCTCTACATCCTCTACACTTCCGGCACGACCGGCATTCCGAAAGGCGTGGTGCGCGACAATGGCGGCCACATGGTCGCGCTTAAATGGTCGATGCAATATCTCTACGGCATCGATCCCGGCGAGGTGTGGTGGTGCGCCTCCGACATCGGCTGGGTGGTCGGCCACTCCTACATCGTCTACGCGCCGCTCCTGCACGGCTGTACCTCGGTCATGTACGAGGGCAAGCCCGTCGGAACGCCGGACGCGGGCGCGTTCTGGCGCGTGATCGCGCAGCACAATGCGGTTGCGCTGTTCACCGCGCCGACCGCCTTCCGCGCGATCAGGAAGGAGGACCCCGACGGCAAGTTGATGGCACGACACGATTTGTCCAAATTCCGCACCTTGTTCCTCGCTGGCGAGCGCGCCGATCCGCCGACCATCCAGTGGGCGGAGGAGCATTTGAAAAAACCGGTGATCGATCACTGGTGGCAAACCGAGACCGGCTGGTGCATCGCCGGCAATCCGGTGGGCCTCGGCGCGCTGCCGGTGAAATACGGTTCCGCCTGCGTGCCGATGCCGGGCTATCAGGTCGATATTGTCGACGAGGGCGGCAAGCCCTTGCCGCCGAACAAGATCGGCTCGATCGTGATCAAGCTTCCGCTGCCGCCGGCGAACTTCCCGACGCTCTGGCATCAGGACGAGCGCTTCCAGGACGCTTATCTGCGCGAATTTCCCGGCTATTACAAAACCGCCGACGCCGGCTACAAGGACGACGACGGCTACGTCTATGTGATGAGCCGCACCGACGACATCATCAACGTTGCCGGCCATCGCCTCTCGACCGGCGGCATGGAGGAAGTGCTGGCCTCGCATCCGGACGTCGCCGAATGCGCCGTGCTCGGAATCAAGGACGATCTGAAAGGCGAGGTGCCTTGCGGTTTCATCGTCTTGAAGGCCGGCGTCGAGCGTCCGCACGACGACATTGAAAAAGAGATCATCACGCTGGTCCGCGAGAAGATCGGCCCGGTTGCGGCGTTCAAGCTCGCAATCACCGTCGCGCGCCTGCCGAAGACGCGCTCCGGCAAAATTCTCCGTGGCACGATCAAGAAGATCGCCGACCACGAGCCTTGGACGATGCCGGCGACGATCGACGACCCGGCTATTCTGGACGAGATCGGCGCGGCGCTGAAGGGAAGGGGCGTGGGGGCGTAAGCGTTGCCGCACGCGCTCTCCAGACTGACCGAGCGGCGGCGGCCCTGCTCCGAACGCCAATGGCGTATTGTGTCGGCGCTACCGCGCTTCGCGCGCCAAGCCGCCCGAGCAAGTAAGCTCCGGCAATTCCGGCAAGTGTCCCGGAAGGACGGAATTGGAAATGCCCCACTTCATTTGCACGGCCTGCGGCACGCAATATCCAGAAAGTCAAAATCCGCCGGCCGAATGCCGCGCTTGCGAGGAGGAGCGACAATACGTGCCGCCGCGCGGGCAGACCTGGACGACGCTCGCTTCGCTGCGCGGCTCACACAAGAACGGCTTCCGCCAACACGAGCCGGGCGTCATCGGCATCGGCAGCGAGCCGCAATTCGCCATCGGCCAGCGCGCGATCTTCGCGCAGACGCCGGGCGGAAACATCTTGTGGGACTGCATTGCGCTGATCGACGACGCGACGGTCGCGCTGCTCAAAGGCCTCGGCGGCGTGCAGGCGATCGCGATCTCGCATCCGCATTTTTATACGACGCACGTCGAATGGGCGCGCGCCTTCGGCTGCCCGGTCTATCTGCACGCGGCCGACCGCGACTGGGTCCTGCGCCCTGATTCCTGCCAGCAGTTCTGGGATGGCGCGACGAAGACGTTGTGGGACGGGGTCACGCTCGTCCGCTGCGGCGGCCATTTCCCGGGCGGCACGGTGCTGCATTGGGCGGGCGGCGCGGCCGGTAACGGCATCGTCTGCGCTGGCGACATCCTCACGGTCGCGACCGACCGCAAATGGCTCTCCTTCATGCGCAGCTATCCGAATTTGATTCCGCTGTCGCGCCGCGAGGTCGAGGCAATCGGCCGCGCCATGCAGCCCTTCACCTTCGCACATATCTACGGGCACTACTTCGATCGCGTGATCGCGGCGGACGCGAAGGCCGTGCTGGACAAATCCGTCGCGCGCTACATCGCGGCGATCGAGGGGACCAGAGGGTATTGAGAGACCATAGGGCGGAAGATGGGTCGTAGGTTCGCTTTCACTCTCCCGCAAGGGGAGAGCGGATTTGCGGCGCGGCTTTGCCGTATAGATGCAACCAAAAATAAAAATGGCCGGGACGAACCCGGCCATTGCAGATTCAAATCGGCAAAGAGGAAAAGCTTTACTCCTGATCCTCCTCTTTCTTGCCCCCGCCGAGCTGCTTGAGCTTGGCGAACACCGCGCTGACGTCGAGCTCGCCCGATTTCTCCGGCGCGCCTTCGGCGACCGTCTCCGGCTCCTTCTTCGTCGTCTCGGAGGCCGGGAGCAGCGTCGCGCCGGTTTCGACGGGGACGGGCTTCTCCTTGTTCGCGCGCTGCACCTCGAGATCGAGATCTATCTGCGAACACAGGCCGAGCGTTACCGGATCCATCGGCGTCAGGTTGGCCGAATTCCAGTGCGTGCGGTCGCGGATCGCCGCGATCGTCGCCTTGGTCGTGCCGACCAGCCGCATGATCGCGCTGTCTTTGAGTTCCGGATGGTTGCGCACCAGCCAGAGGATCGCGTTCGGCCGGTCCTGCCGGCGCGACACGGGCGTGTAGCGCGGGCCTTTCTTGCCGCGATCGTGGCTCGGCACGGCGACTTTCGGTGTGCTCAGGCTCAGCCGGATGTCGGAATTGGCCTCAGCATTGGCGATTTGCTCGCGCGTGAGCTGGCCGGTCACGATCGGGTCGAGACCCTTGATCCCCTGCGCGGCGTCGCCGTCGGCGATCGCCTTCACCTCGAGCGGGTGCAGCTTGCAGAAGTCGGCGATCTGGTCGAAGGACAAAGCCGTATTGTCCAGCAGCCAGACGGCGGTGGCCTTCGGCATCAACGGGGCTGCGCTCGCCATGGCATATCTCCTCTAGGCTTCGCCCGCCCTCCGGGCGAAGCACGCATGGATCATCGGGGATGATCGGAAGTGCCCGGAATATAAGGGGGGCACGCCGCCTCCGCAACGGTCCGGCTTGACATAACGGGGCGGCGCACCCCATGTCGGACCGGAGCGCCGTGGCCGTCGCACGCGCCGTCAGGACACCCCCGCCGTGGCCGTGAATCGCGAAAAACTCCCGCTGCAGGTATTGCTTTGTTCGCCGCGCGGCTTCTGCGCCGGCGTCGTGCGGGCGATCGATTCCGTCGAGCGCGCGCTCACTTTGTATGGCCCGCCTGTCTACGTCCGCCACGAGATAGTGCACAACCGCTACGTGGTCGACGGCCTGCGCAAGAAGGGCGCGATTTTCGTCGAGGAACTATCCGAAGTTCCGAATGACGGCGCGCCCGTCATCTTCTCCGCGCATGGTGTACCGCGCCCGGTTCCGGAAGAGGCGACGCGCCGTAACCTGCTCGCTTTCGACGCGACCTGTCCGTTGGTGACCAAGGTCCACCGCGAGGCCGAGATCCATCATCGGCGCGGTCGCGAGATCGTGCTGATCGGCCATGCCGGGCATCCCGAGGTGGTCGGCACCATGGGCCAGCTCCCCCCCGGGAGCATCACCCTCGTGGAGGACGAAGACGACGTCGATCAATTCGTTCCACGCGATGAGGAAAAGCTCGCCTACGTGACGCAGACGACCTTGTCGGTGCAGGACACCCAGCATCTGGTCGAGCGGCTGAAAGCGCGTTTCCCGCACGTCGTCGGGCCGCACAAAGAAGACATCTGCTACGCTACCACGAACCGACAGGAGGCCGTTCGCCGCGTGGCGCCGCTTGTTGACGCCATGGTCGTGGTCGGCTCGCGGAATTCCTCCAATTCGCAGCGCCTGAAGGAAGTGGCTGAGAAGTCGGGCTGCGCCTTCGCCGTGCTGATCGACCGTGCCGCCAATATCGACTGGTCGCGTTTTGCCCATGTCGAGCGGCTCGGCGTCACCGCCGGCGCCTCCGCCCCCGAAGTGCTGGTGGAAGAGGTGCTCGATGCGTTCGCCGAACGCTTCGCGCTCTCGGTCGAAACCGTCTCCGCGGCGGAAGAGGACATGTTCTTCCCGCTGCCCCGCGTCCTGCGGGAGCAGGCCGCGGAATAGCCATGGCCGTCTACACCGACGTCACCACCGACGATCTTTCCAATTTCCTCTCCGGCTACGACATCGGCGATCTACTATCCTACAAGGGCATCGCCGAGGGTGTCGAGAATTCCAATTTCCTCGTTCATACCAGCCGCGGTCATTTCATCCTGACGCTGTACGAGAAGCGTGTGGCGGAAGCGGACCTGCCATTTTTCATCGCGCTGATGGAGCACTTGGCTGGCCGCGGGATCAACTGCCCGCAGCCGGTGAAGAACCGCGGCGGCGGCATGCTCGGCCGCATTGCCGACCGTCCGGCGGCGATCGTCACCTTTCTCGACGGCCTTTGGATCCGCCGCCCGGGCCCCGGCCATTGCGCGGCGGTCGGCGAAGCTTTGGCGCATCTGCATCTCGCCGGCGGTGATTTCCGGATGCGCCGCGAAAATGCGTTGTCGCTGCAGGCGTGGCGGCCGCTATATGAACAGGCCGGCCCGCGCGGCGACAGCGTGAAGCCCGGTCTCTGCGAAGAGATCTCGCGCGAACTGAACGTGCTCGAGCGGAATTGGCCGAAAGGTCTTCCGGACGGCGTCATCCATGCCGACCTGTTTCCGGACAACGTGTTCTTCCTCGGAGACAGATTGTCGGGTTTGATCGACTTCTATTTCGCCTGCACCGATACACTCGCCTTCGACGTCGCCGTGTGCCTGAACGCGTGGTGCTTCGAGGCGGATCACGCGTACAATGTCACCAAAGGCCGCGCGCTGCTGAAGTCCTATGCGCGCGTGCGCGAACTCGGCGCTGAAGAGCTTGCCGCGTTCCCGATGCTCGCGCGCGGCGCGGCGATGCGCTTTCTGCTGACGCGGCTGGTCGATTGGCTGGCGGTGCCCGACGGCGCGCTGGTCAAGCCGAAGGATCCGCTCGAATATCACCGCAAGCTGCGCTTCCATCAGTCGGTGAAGAGCGTCGGCGACTATGGATTCGATGCGTGATGAGCGAGCAGCGCGTCACGATCTACACCGACGGCGCGTGTTCGGGAAATCCGGGTCCCGGCGGCTGGGGCGCGATCCTGACATTCGGCGATCACGCGAAGGAATTGATGGGCGGCGAGGCCCACACCACCAACAACCGCATGGAATTGATGGCTGCGATCTCGGCGCTCGAAGCGCTCAAGCGCCCCTGCACGCTCGACATCCATACCGACAGCCAATACCTGCGCAACGGCATCATGAGCTGGATTCACGGGTGGAAGCGCAACGGCTGGCGCACCGCCGACAAAAATCCCGTGAAGAACGTCGATCTATGGAAGCGGCTCGACGCGGCGCTCGGCCAGCACAAGGTGCACTGGCATTGGGTGAAGGGTCACGCCGGCCATGCGATGAACGAGCGCGCCGACGAACTCGCGCGCGAGGGTCTTGTGGCCGCCCGCGCCGGCGCGAAGGGTGCGATGTCGCGGTAAGCCTCTATCCGCCTCATCCTGAGGCGCGGCCGAAGGCCGCGTCTTGAAGGATGGGACGGCCTCATGGTTCGAGACGACGCGCTACGCGCGTCTCCTCACCAAGAGGTCTATTTATCAAATCTGTGCAAGCAGCGCCTGGCCGCCGGAGATGTCGCACTTACCCGGCGCGTCCTCGATGTTGACGGTCTTCACGACGCCGTCGTCGACCAGCATCGAATAGCGCTTCGAACGCGTGCCGAGACCCGCGCCCGAGCCATCGAAGGCCATGTCGATCGCCTTGGCGAACTCGCCGTTGCCGTCGGCCAGGAAGTCGATCTTGGCTTCCGCACCGCTCGCCTTCTGCCACTGTGTCATGACGAACACGTCGTTTACCGCCGTCACCGCGATCGCGTCGACGCCCTTCGCCTTGAACGCGGCGGCGTTGTTCAAGAAGCTCGGCAGATGCAGGTTGTTGCAGGTGGGCGTGAAGGCGCCGGGCACGCCGAACAGCGCGATCTTGCGGCCCTTGAAGATTTCGTCGGTGGTGCGGGGCTTCGGGCCTTCCGCGGTCATCACGCGGAATGTCGCATTGGGCAATTTGTCGCCGGCTTTGATGGGCATGGTGCTCCTCGTTCTCGTTGGCGGTCGTTTCTCCGGGCAGCGTACTTACGCTTCCGGCCGCTCCTAGTCGAGGCGGGTCGTCACCTCGAAGGCGCGGCCGCCCTCGACGACGGTGAAGGTGAGGTCGATCGGCTTTGCGACATCGGCGCCCGGCGGTTGGCCTTCGAGCTTGAAACGGAAGGCGCGTTGCCCTGCGGGAGCATTGTCGAGCGGCTTCGGAATGGGCAGCGCCCAGTCCTTGGTCGGCCCTTCCGCAAAGATCGTCACCGATCTATCCGCGGGCGCGGGCAACGTGACGACGGCGGTATTGCCGTCGCGTTTGACGGTGAGGCCTGCAGCGGCGGCTGTCTCTTTTGTAGGCACGTGCGCAAGCGCGGTTTTCAGCTGCGGATCGGGCGCGCTCTTGCCGGGCTCGATCGCCAATTCGGCCTCGCCACGCGCCGGCACGCACATGTTCTCGCAGACGGCGTAATCGAGCGAGAGGTGCAGTGTCACCGGCTTGCTCGGATCCTGCGCGACGACCTCGACGGGAAAGGTGACGTCCTGCCCATATCCGATGATTTCGCCGCCGGCGTCGCTGTGCAATTCCGGCGCGGGAAAAAGCACCGTCGCGCTCTTGAGATTAACGGACTTGGAGAAATCGAACTGCGGCGGCACGCCGGAATCACCCGGATAACGCCAATAGGTATGCCAGCCCTTCTGCAGTTTCATCTCGACGCCCGCATGCATCGGCG
>Ga0207862_1000013_pt1 | contig 38676 bp, 30 predicted proteins | sample LuqExpMetageno81_FD_187838 | JGI IMG/M metagenome (GOLD analysis project Ga0207862, IMG submission 187838) | Tropical forest soil microbial communities from Luquillo Experimental Forest, Puerto Rico - Sample 81 (SPAdes) | ecosystem: Environmental > Terrestrial > Soil > Tropical forest ... | reverse complement strand
CAAGCTCGCCGCCTGTGCTTGTCCGCCCGGGGGAAATGCCGTCAGCCCGCGAACGTCCACCGGATAAATCGAAACGTTGGCCTTCACCGCGGCCGCCGTCGCCGCCCGTAGAGCCGACTGATTATCCACGCCCGATTGGCTGATCCCATTGCTGAAGTAAACCAGGCTCTTCTTCTGCGGGATCTTGCCCATCGCCTGCAGGATCGATTGCAACGCGAGCAGCTTTCGATCGGCGCTGAACGTGTTGTAGTCTGTGTCGTCCGGCGTATAGGCTCCGCTGGTCTCAACCGTTCCCTCGGCGCTTCCGGTTGTTCCGTTCTCAAATCCTTGTCCCTCCGAGTCGTTGTATTGCGAGAGCGAGGAGAGAATTTTGGCCTTTTTGTCGGTGAAATCCAGATCCAGGCGCATATTCGTCGCCAGCGACACCAGCGCCACCATGTCCGCCGGCTGCATGTTTGCCTGCACGTACTTTTTCCCGGCATCCACTGCGCGGTCAATTTCGTCCGGTTCCATCGCGGAAAAATCAAAAAACAGCAGCATCAGCCGCCGGTCGCGCGCCTCCAGTGTTTCGGTTAGCCCGCTGCGGAGCAACCCACCCGGGCCCGCTGCACCCGTTACGGCCGCTCCGGCGGCTCCAGCCGTCGCCAGCTGGTCGACATTCTCAAAATCGAAGCTGGACAACTGCTGTTTCTGACCGTCCTCGTAGACCGTGAAGTCCTCTTTCTTCAAATCGCGGATCAAATTGCCCTTCTTGTCGCGCGCGATCACGTTCACCAGCACGACTTCGGTGGCTACACGGACGACATATCCCGGCTGGCCCGGCTTCGGCGGCTGCTGCGCCAAAAGATTGACCACCCCGAGCCACGCCAGCAGCGCCGCCGCCATCCTCCCGAGTTTTGTCTTCGTCTGCATCTTCCGTCCGCAAATACCTGCACGAGTTGCCGAAACCGTCGCAATACCGTCCTTGCGAACCGCATTGCTTGTCATTCCGATACCGGAAGCCAGGGCTTGGTCACTCCGCAGACCCCTTTTTTCGCGCCGTTCAGAACCGGAATCGCATTACCATCGTCAGCCGGCGCATGTTCGAGACACTGGTCACCTGCCCGAACGTCAATGAATTCACCACCGTATTGATGTTCGAAAAATATGGCGTATTAAATATGTTGTTTGCCTGCATCCGCAATTCCAGCGCCCGCGATTCCCGGATTGTGATCGTCTTGCTGAGCGCCATATCGAACGTGAACTGGGCAGGACCTTCGATGATATTGCGCCCCGCGTCGCCGTAACTTGGCCCCGCCGTGCCGAGGCAACCCGGCCCCGGTGCGCAAAACGCCGCGGTGTTAAACCACTCCGCGGTCGTCGGGTTCGCCACTCCGATCGACGAGCCGGGAATCCGGTTTGCCCGCAGCGTTCCGCTCACGCCGCGCGTGATGTCCAGCGTGGCCCCCAGTACCCTTGGCGTGTAATAGAATCCCGAGGCGATCGTAAAATCGCCGCTCCACTGCCATCCTCCGAGCGCATGCGACAGCGGTCCCCGCGTTACAAACCGCCGCCCGTCCCCGAACGGCAGGTCGTAGATCCAGTTCCCGGTGAATTTGTGCGTTTGGTCGAAATTCGAGAGTCCGCGGTCGGCGGAAATGTCGAAGGGATTCTGTGCGACCACCCCTGTTGCTCCACCGATCGAAGCTGCGTCGTCGATGGCCTTCGCGTAAACGTACATCGCGCTGATCCCCAACCCTTTCGAGAACCTCTTTCTTATTCGCACCGACCCGGCATGCAGAATGGAATTGCCTTCGGAAGATTCGTAGATAAACGGGGCGGTCGCTTGGAGCAGAGACGACTGGCAATCGAGGGTCTGGCAGCTCGGCACCAGTGCGCGCTGCGTGTCGAGGCGGGTTCCTTTCGCTCCGTTGTACCCGAGATTCAGTTGGACGTTGCCCGGAAGTTGCCGCTGGATGTCCAGATTCCAGATTTGTACGTAGCCGATGCGGTAGTTGGGGTCGAGTGCGTAGTTATTGGTAATGGCCGTTTGCGAAGTCGACGGGAATCCATTCTCGAGCGTCAGGAAGTTCCCATACGGGCTGACATTGGTGGCCGTTATCGCAAACGGTGGCTGAAATGCCAGGTTCCGGATGAAGATTCCATACTGTGCGAGGTTGTAATTGATTCCGTAGCCGGCGCGCACGACCGTCTTGTTTCCCACTCTCCAGGCTATTCCCACCCGTGGCGCGAAATCATCCTTGTCCGGCCGCACGAGCGACGGAGGAAAAATCCCTGTATACGGCCCTGTTTCGCCAGGCAGAATGCGAAGCGCATTGATGAGCTCGGGGCTAAACGTAACATCCAGATTCGCGATTCGATTCTCCTTCTCCGTGTAGGGTCCGTTGTATTCGTAGCGCAGACCGAGATTCACCGATAGGTTTGCGAAGATGCGCCAGTCATCCTGGACGTAAAAATCAAGCGCATTGGCGCTGAAGTCATACGAAGTGGTTCCCGATTGCAGGCTCGTCTGTTGGGGCAATCCCAGCAAAAAATCCGCAAAGTCGTTTCCAGTTCCGGGAACGGCTTGTGTGTTCCCGGGCAGATACTCGGCCGTGGCAAATCCCGTAAACACAAAGCTGCCTTCCGCATTTCTTGCCGAACGGAAACTCTGCAGGATGCGCCGGTAGTCTCCCCCAAACCTTACGTTATGCTTTCCCTTGTTCCAGAACACCATCTCGGAAAAAGTGTAGGTTTGATCGAGCTCACGGCTCGGGATCGGTCCGCTGAATCCTCCGAAACTGTTGAACGAAATGCCGGGGAGGCCCCAGTCGAATGGGTTGGTGGAAATTCCGGTAATGCCGGCATTGCCGGCGACATCCAGAACACCCGAATACAAGTTTGTTGTCGAAATGCGGTTGTGGTTATAGGTCAATCCCAGAGTGTTGGTGATTGGTCCCTTGCCGTAAGTCCAGCGCACATTCCCGTTCCATCCTTGCGTGTTCGTGCTGCCCGCGAGCGAAGGGAATGGATTCACGATTTGGCTTTTCGTCCGCGACCAGTTGAATCCCGCGCTCAAATTGTTCCGCGGGCCCCGCCTCCCGCGGCCGCCTGGTCCTGCGCTTAGTACGCCAACCGGTCCACCGCCAACCGGTCCGCCAAACGCGATCGGGCCGCCTGGTCCGCCGCTCGCCGTGAAGTTGTGGATGATCCGAAAGCTGATCGAGTCTGTATCGCTCTCTGCCGACGTGATGTAGTGGAAGTTTTGTGTTGTTCCCGGCAGATTAGGCAAGGGCATGTAGTTCAGAAGCGAGACAGCGGCGGAACTCAACAAGCTCGGATCAATCGTGTTGTTCGGGAAGGGCTGCCCATTCTGCGGTTTGAAGATAGGAATGAGATTGCCGTTCTTGTCAGTCAGTCCCGAGAAATTGCCGTTTCGCTCGGCCTCTGTTGGTACGGTGCTGAACGCATCGTACGGCGTGGCACCGCGCGTTCCGTTCCACCCCCCCGAGAAAAACGTGGTTTTGCTCCAGTCGAACAGCCCGGGAATCTTCACCGGCCCGCCGACGAAGGCGCCGAACTTTATCTGGTTGTAGCTTGCCTTAGCGGCTTCCTGCCCGCTCAGCGAATAGGGCCTCGCGTCCAGACCGGAATTGTCGTCCTGGAAGTACAGAAAACCATGCGGCTGGTTGATGTTGAATCCGCGGCCGCCTAGCCGGCCAATCATAATCGGGACTCCCGCGCCGGCTGCGCCCTGGCCGCCTGCGCCAGCCCCCGCCGGTCCGCCGAACGGTCCGGTGCCTTCCTTTTGCATGCGCTCGCGGAATTCCTGAATTCTCTGCTGGAGTTCGTCTTCGCTGCCGGCGCCAAAATCCTGGCTTCTCCCCTGCGCTCCGGAAATGCTCACGGATTCTGTCGCCGCATCGGCCCCCGCGCCATTCATCGGCAGGCTCGAAAGATCGCTGGAACTGACCGGGGCGTTGCCGTTTCCACCTCCGCCAAGACTGGACAGCATGCCTTCGACGCCAAGGTTCTGAAATCCCCGGCTCGCCGCAATGGCGTTGTTGGCGCGGTTTGCCTGCTCTTCCTGCTGCCGTGACGCCAGCACCAGCTCGGCTTCTACTTTCCCGGCCGGATTCTCGGGGTTAAGCACCACTTCCTCGGTAGAAGGGGCAAATCCCATGAACTCAATCTTAACCACGTAGCGGCCTCGCGCGAGTTCCCTGATTGTGAAGGACCCATCCAGGCCGGTTGCCACGCTCGTTTTTTTGCCGGTGAGGGTATTTGCGGCGGTAACCGTCACGCCGGGCAGCGGCGTCTTTCCGTTCTTCACTGTGCCCGTAATTTGGAAACCGTTGGCCGCCGGAGCAGCCAACTCTTGCGAACAAGCCAGGCACACAAATACCACGGCGCAAATCAGCGCCATGCAAACCGCTACCACAATCCCGCGTACTACTTCTTTCAATGCGGCTGCTCCTGCGGCTTTGGCGCTGAGGCCTCAGAGCCCGCAGTTTTTGGCCCATTGAACTGCGCTCCCATTTCCTGCATCTGCTTCCACTGTTCAGCGCTCACCACCAGCACGTCCTTCGGTACAAACATGTCGTTCTGCGGTGCGCCGCGCGCCATCAGGTGATCGCCTACCTGAATATCCGCCATGGTGATGCTCTCTCTTCCCCGCCGAAGCGAGGAATTTTCGTTGAGTTCCAAGGTTTGCGTGACGCCGTCTGTGCGCAGCACGGTCAATTTCGGGGGGTCCACTGCTTTCACCTCCCCAACAACATAGTCTTTGCCGAGCGTGCCGCCGCCAGACCACATCATCCCTCCGCCTGGGCCGCCGGTTCGTCCGCCAACAAGTTTTGCGGTAACGCTATGGTCCGGGTTTTGGTCGCCGCGCACCATGACGACCTCACCGACCTTGAAGTCCGTAAGTTTTGCGTCCGCGCGGTCTTTCCGGTACACCGTTTGATTCGTAAGTTTAACGACAACCACGCCGCCATCGGGCTTCGTAATCTCCATCGACCCTTCATGTACCGCCGTGATCTTGCCGAGCAACGGTCTTGTTCCGCCTTCGAAATCGCCTCCAGCGCGCCCTTGACGGGGTTGGGTTGCGGGGGCACCCGGGTTTGTTGCGGGTGCATCTTGTGCGCTCCCTGCGGAGACACACAACACCACCCAAATGCCGAAAGCGCCCATTCGTACCGCTCTGGTGCTAATTTCCACGTGCCACCTCTTTCTGACCCAGCCCTTATTAAGACGCGCCGGCAGGCGCCCGGGTAACCTCGCCCGCAAACGTGCCCCTCCAGGCGGCGCCCTCCAGAAATTCCCCCAGAACGGGGCGAAGGTTCCCCGTGGAATGTTTGGTTTGCTTAAGGAAATATCTTTCCGGCTTCAGAGCCGGGTCGGGCGTGGCTCAGGAATTCTCGGCGGCTTCGCTGACGCTAAAATAGGTGCAGTCTGGATGATGGAATACCAGGGCACTGACACTGGCCTCCGGATCCATCATGAACCCCTCGGTCAATTGCACGCCGATTTCCTCCGGCCGCAGCAACTTCCAGATGCCCGCCTGGTCTTCGAGATCGGGGCACGCCGGATACCCGAAGCTGTAGCGCTTGCCGCGATAGCGTGACGTGAACCGCTGCGCCATGGTCATCTCCGAGGGGTCCGGGAAGCCCCAATCCTCGCGAATTCGCCGGTGCAGCCACTCGGCGCAGGCCTCGGCCGATTCGATCGCCAGCGCTTGCAGGCCGTGCGACTTGAAATAGTAGCCGTCCTGCTTGGCTTTTTCCGAGCGCTCCCGGACTCCTTCTCCCGCGGTGACAACGAAAAGCGCAAAATGATCGCGCCTCCCGTCCTGCGGCGGCAGCACATAATCGCTCAGGCACAATTGGTCGCCGCACTTCTGGCGCTTGAATCGCCAGGTGTGCAACGGTTCCTTTTGGCCTGGTGAGAACAGATGCAAAGCCTCGCCATCGGCCTCGGCCTCAAAAAACTGCCAAACCGCACGAACCTTCATGAGCGTTGCCGCCTCGTGCTTCACCTCTTCCATTGCGTTGTAAAGCTCGACCGCTTTCGCCTCTCGCGCCGCCAGATGCTTCTCAAAATCGCCGCGATAGCCGAGGTGCCGCCCGAACAGCATGAACGGGTTGATGTAACTCCACAGCTCACGCAAGTCGGGAACCAGGCGCACCTTGCGGTCCAGAGTCGCCACCGGCGGAATCGGCAAATCGGTGCGCACTTTCGGCGAGCGCCGGACCACCGGCTTCTCCACAAGCTTTACCGTGGTCGCCACGCTCACGCCGTTTCCTGAGCTGGTATGCTCGCTCAGCACGCGCTCTCGCGTGGCCGGGTCCATCAATTCATTCATCAGGCGCAACCCGCTCATCGCATCTTTCGCGTAGCACACGGCGCCGCCATAGCTCGGAGCGATTTTCTGCTTCGTGAATTTCGCGCTGAGTGCCGCGCCGCCGACCAGCAAGGGTATGCCGATACCCGCGTCCTTGAGATCGCTAGCCGTGGTCACCATCTGTTGCGCGCTTTTCACCAGCAGGCCGGAAAGTCCGATGGCATCCGGTTTGTGCGCTTCGAAGGCCTTGATCAGTTCCTCCGGCGGAACCTTGATCCCCAGGTTCACCACATCGAACCCGTTGTTTTTCAGGATGATCTCCACCAGATTCTTTCCAATGTCATGCACGTCGCCCTTCACCGTGGCCAGGAGGACTCGACCGCGCTTTGCGCTTTCGGCCTTTTCCATGAACTGCTCCAGGTGGCCTACAGCGGCTTTCATGGCCTCGGCGGATTGCAGAACCTCGGCCACGATCAGTTCGTTTGCATTGAAAAGTCGTCCTACTTCTGCCATCCCGTCCATCAGCGGGCCGTTGATAATGTCGAGCGGCGCGGCACCTTCACCGCGTTTGCGGTCCAAGTCCTCCACTAAGCCATCGCGCGTGCCTTCGATGATGTAGTTCGCAAGGCGCTGGTCGAGCGGTAGGTCCTCCTTCTTCTGCTGCTCCTTCTTTTTCGTCGTGCGGAAGTGCTCGGTGATGGCCGCAATATGAAACTGGTTGATCGCCGCCTTCTGGGGCTTGCTTTGCTGGCGCCAGTCGGCCGGGACGTTCCGCAGCAGCTCCGCATTCGAGTGGCCCGCTGGAACTTCCTTCGGCGGATGCTGGAACAGCAAATCCTCGGCCAGCCGCCTCTCCTGCTCGGGAATGGATGCAAAACGCTCGAGTTTCTCGGTGTTCACGATGGCGAGGTCCAGCCCGGCCTTCGTGCAGTAATAGAGAAATACCGAGTTCACCACTTCGCGCGCTCCGGTGGGCAATCCGAAAGACACGTTCGAAATCCCCAGGATGGTGCGTGTATCCTGCAACGCTTCCTTGATCAACCGGATGCCCTCCACCGTCTCCACCGCTCCGCCGATATAGTTCTCATCACCTGTGGCACAGGGAAACACGAGCGGGTCGAAGATGATGTCTTCGGGAGCCATACCGTATTTCTCGGTGAGCAGTTCGTAGGAGCGCCGGGCAATCTCGAGTTTCCGTTCGCGCGTGAATGCCTGGGCCTGCACGGGATCTTCGTCAATGCAGCCGACAACGACCGCGGCGCCGAAGCTGTGCGCCACCGGCACGATCTTCTCGAATTTTTCCTCGCCATCTTCCAGGTTAATGGAATTGATGATTGCTTTGCCCTGGCAATAGGTGAGCGCCTGCCGCACGGCTAGCGCATCCGTGGTATCGATCATGACCGGCGTCTTAATCTTTCGAATCAGCTTTTCATAGAACGGCGGGATGTCTTTCTTCTCGTCCCGCTCCGTGCTTTGCAGGCACACATCCACAATGTGGGCGCCGCCTCTCACCTGTCTGCGCCCAATCTCGGTGGCTTCTTCCCACTTTTCTTCCGCAACCAGGTTTTTGAACAGCCGCGATCCGATGACATTCGTGCGTTCGCCAACCAGCAGTGGCCGGGTGCTCTCTTCCGCTTCGATCGTCTCTATGCCGGAATACACGGCGCGATGCGGTTCCGCGGGCCGGGCGCGTGGTTTCTTGCCCCCGACCATCTCCGCAATCGCTCGGATGTGGTGTTCGGTCGTGCCGCAGCAACCTCCGACGATATTCAACCAGCCGTGATTCGCGAATTTCTCGAGTTGCGCTGCAAGCGAGGTCGGCGTTTCCAGGTATTTGCCTTCCTCATCCGGTAACCCGGCATTTGGGTAGCACGAAACGAATTCACCGGTGAGCGTGCTAAGCGTACGGATGTGGTCGGTCATGAACTCCGGTCCCGTCGCGCAATTCATTCCAAACGCCAAGGGATGGGCGTGCCTCAGCGAGGCCCACATGGCTTCCACGGATTGTCCTCCGAGCATCGTGCCCATCGGCTCGATCGTCACCGAGACGACGAAGGGAATCGGGGTTCCGATTTCTCGCGACAGCTTCTCGATGGCGAGGACGGCCGCCTTAATGTTTCGCGTGTCCTGGCAGGTCTCGACCAGCAGGAGATCCACCCCGCCTTCCAGGAGGCCTTTTGCCTGGATGTAGTAGGAGTCCTGTAATCCCTCGAAGGTCACGCCACCGGTCACGGTGATAGCTTTCGTGGTTGGGCCCATGGAGCCGGCAACAAAGCGCGGCTTCCCTGGCGTAGAAAATTCTTCGGCCGCCCTTCGAGCGAGCGCTGCCGCCTGTTTGTTCAGCGCCTGCGCATCGGCCGCCAGCCCGTATTCACCGAGTACCAGGGGTGTGCCGCCAAAGCTGTTGGTTTCGACGATGTCAGAACCGGCCTCAAAGTACTTCCGGTGGACATCCAGCACCACGTCGGGCCGGGTCCGCACGAGGTTTTCGTTACAGCCCTCCAGAGAAACCCCGCCAAAATCCGCAGCCGCGAGGTTGCGCTGCTGCAGCATGGTACCCATCGCGCCGTCCAGCACCAGGATGCGCTCAGCCAAGAGCCCTCGCAGAGCCCGCTCTGCTTCCTTCAGGTTCCTCATCCGGGACCTATCCTTCAATTCCTCAGTCGGCGCGATCTTCCCAGCCATTTGGCCCGCTCCCCGGGTCGTAATAGTTTACGTGCCTTTGCCGCCGGAATCGAACCCCCAACGGGCGGTGCTCTGCGAAGGCAAGCGGGCAAATTGGCCTGCCGGGAGCTTGCCAACTCGTCCTAATAAGTCAGTAACAACTCGTGAACATCTGTCCGCAAGGTCCTTGCCCGTTTTCCCGGCATTCACTACCCTCGAGTACAGTGGCGAACAAACGCATGCCCTCGAAACTTACAGTCTGTCTTCTTTCGCCGCACCCCCTGGTGCTGAGCGAATTCGAACGCCTGTTATCCAAGGCATCCCAATTCAAGGTCATCTCCAAGCAGCTGGAATCCACGCTCGCGCCCGATTTGCGCAGCTTGGAGCCCCCGCGCGCCCAGGTCTATGTGATAGATGCGCACGCGGCTCGCCAAGCTACCGGAGCGCTGCTAACCAACATTCTCGAGCGCTACAGCGATGCGCGTCTGATTGTTGTGGGCGACGCCATCAACGAGGCCAACAGCTTTTCGCTGCTTCGCCTTGGCGTCAAAGGCATCCTTACCTACGCTGAAGCGCGCGACCAGCTTTCCCGCGCTCTTCCGCTCGTTTCGAATGGCGGATTCTGGGTGCCCCGTTCGGTGCTTTCCGGGTTTGTCGATTCGATTCTGACGAACCAGGGGCGCCGCCTGAAGACGGACTCGGTGACCAATCTGAGCCGTCGCGAGCAGGAGGTTCTCGATTCGCTCCTCGAAAACCTGTCCAACAAGGAAATCGCCAGCAAACTGAACATCGCCGAACGGACGGTGAAGTTCCACGTCTCCAATCTTCTGAATAAGTTTGGCGTTCGGCGGCGGGCGGATTTGATTCTTTTGACGTTCCAGCGCCGCTTGGCATCCCAGGTCTAATCCACCTTCAGTCTCCGACCTTGTACCGGATGATGCACCACAGCGCCTGGACTCCGTCTTTCCAGGTGATTTTCTTTCCCTCTTCGTAGGTCCGTCCGGCGTAGCTGATCGGGACCTCGTAGACTCGCCAGTTGCCTTTGGCCACCTTGGCCGTAATCTCCGGCTCGAAACCGAAGCGGTCCGACTTAATCTGAATATCCTTCAGGACCTCGCGGCGAAACATCTTGTAACAAGTCTCCATGTCGGTGAGCTTAAGGTTTGTAGCCATGTCCGAAAGCAGCGTCAGCGTTTTGTTGGCGACGTAGTGCCAGAAGTAGTGGACGCGCTGCGGTCCGCCGAGAAACCGCGAACCGTAGACCACATCGGCGCGCCCATCGAGGATGGGCTCGAGCAATTTCGGATAGTCCCGGGGGTCGTATTCCAGATCGGCGTCTTGGACCAGCACAATATCGCCTGTGGCCACGCCGAAGCCCCGGCGCAACGCCGCGCCTTTGCCCTGATTCTTGCCCTGGAAAAGAAAACGGATGTCTGTGAGTTCGAGTGGATCGCCGCCGTCGGCGGCCGGGGCTTGACTCGCACCCTTCGACTGCAGCTCCGCGAGGTCTTGCAGAATCTCGCGCGTTCCGTCCCTCGAGCAGTCGTCGATAACGATGATCTCCTTGCGAATCGAAACATCCAGCACGCGGCGAAGAATCTCGAAGATAGTGTCTCTTTCGTTGAAAACGGGAATGACAATCGAGAGCTTGGGATCGGACAAGGCTGCGGGGTGCCGTCGCGAATGCGCCATATCGGGTCACGAAATTGTATAAGGCGTTCCAGCCGCAGTAAAGCACACGGGCTTTGCTCTTATGCGGGCGGAGTGTCCTCTGTGGTTAAATAAGCACTTGAGATCCCACGATTGATGACCACGTTTTACATCGAACAGTTCGGATGCCGGGCCACGCAGGCCGACGGCGCCGCGATCGAACGTCAGTTACGCGAGCAGGGATTCCAGGCTGAAGAGAATCGAGCCGCCGCTGACGTCGTCGTCCTGAACACTTGCACTGTGACGGCTGCGGCAGACACACAGGCGCGCGACGCGATCCGCAAAATCCATGCCGCAAATCCGCGCTCGCGTATCATTGTCACCGGCTGCTATGCCCAGCGCGCTCCCGAAGAACTTGCGGCGCTTCCCGGCGTGTCGTTTGTTGTGGGTAATTCACACAAGCCTCAGATCCCGTGGATCCTGAACGGCATGCCGGCCGGGTGCGAGGTTTCGTCGCGTTTGGAGCTTTTCCCGGTCGAGAGGCTGGGTTCGGCGGCAGCGGCTCCCGGGGATGCGACCGCCCAAATTCTGACTGGCGATGTCTTCGAGCTCACCGATGTCTTGGTTGCGCCGGTCCTCGGCGGGGAAGGGAATCATACGAGGCCAACGCTGAAAATTCAGGACGGGTGCAATTCGCGGTGCTCTTTCTGTGTGATTCCGTTCGTGCGTGGCCGCTCCCGCAGCCTTCCCGCGGCGAGCGTAATCTCTGAGCTACAGCGCCTGGCGGATTCGGGATTCCGGGAAATCGTGCTGAGCGGAATCAATCTGGGCACTTACGGACGCGATCTCTCGCCTCGCGTGGAATTCCGGGAGTTGCTTCGCCGGATTCTCGGCGAAACATCCGTCGAGCGCTTGCGCATCAGCTCCATCGAGCCGCTCGACGTCTCCCAGGACCTCATCAGTTTCTTTGCCTCCACGGAACGTATCGCGCCTCATTTTCACATGCCATTGCAATCGGGCTCGGACCGCATTCTCGCCGCGATGCATCGCTGGTATCGTGCCGAACATTATTCCCGCCGCGTCGAGCTCATTCGCGAACGCCTTCCCAACGCGGCACTCGGGGCCGACGTAATCTGCGGTTTCCCGGGCGAAACCGAAGTGGAGCACGATAAGACGTTGCGTTTCATCGAGGAACGTTCTTTCACGTATTTGCATGTGTTCTCTTATTCAGCCCGGCCCGGCACGAAAGCGGCCTCGCTGCCCGGACACAATCCCGGCCACATTATCAAGCGCCGTGCCCGCGAGGTCCGGGCGTTGGGAGAAAGCAAGGCCGAGGCGTTCCGTCGTTCTCAAATTGGCCGGAGGTTGCGCGTTCTTACGCTGCGGCGCGATAAGGAAGATGCCCCGCACGAGACACCGGCGCTCGCGGAAAACTATGTGCCGGTCAAAGTTTTGCAGCCGTTGCCGCCCAACCAATTTTTGACGGTTGTCGCCTCCCGTTTCGATGGCGGCAAACTCTTAGGTTCACCGCCCGAGGCCTCCCTGCCCGCGGCTTCCGGAGCTGCCTGACCGGCTTCCCATGCGCATACTCGGCGTTTCCACTTTAGGTCACAGCACAGCCGTCGCGCTTATCGATGAGCACAGCATTCTTTTTGCCGTCGAAGAGGAGAAGCTCAGCCGTCTGCAGGACGGTTCGGAAATTCCGCGCCTTGCCCTGGACCGCTGTCTGCACGAAAACCGCCTGAAGCTTTCCGATTGCCGCGCCATCGCTCTCGCCGAACGGCAAGCGGGAAAGACAAGGTCGCGCAAACGCAGGAAGCGCCCGGAGCGCTCCGCCGCACAGCAACAGCTCCTCGACCTTCTCGACGACGGCCCCCGTCCCGCTCATTTTGACCATCATCTCTGCCACGCGGCCAGCGCCTACTACACTTCCGGCTTTGACCGCTCTCTCATCTTTTCCTTCGACGAAGGCGCCCTCGCGCAGTCCGGCTTGATTGCCCTCGGGGACGGTGACGAAATCCGTTCATTGCACTCGATGAAATTCCCCGATTCTCTCGGCTGGTTTTATTCACGCGTCACGGAACTCGCCGGGCTCCAGCCGCACCGCGACGAGCACAAACTGCAGTGGCTCAGCAAGGATGGCGAGCCTGAATACCTGGAGCCGTTGCGCAAGATATTTTCGTGGAAGTCGAATGCGGCCGTGGCGCTCAACCGGCGTTACTTTGCTCCGGGCCCCGATCGTCGCGGAGTTTTTGCGCCGCGCTTTTATCGCGAACTTGGTTTGTCTTCTCGCGATCATTCGCCGAATCCCGTCGTCCGGGCGAACTTGGCGCGCAGCGCGCAGGACCTTCTCGAAGAGATTGTTCTGCAGCTTGCAGCCGGTTTTCACGAACATACAGGCGCGCGGAACCTCTGCTTGGCCGGCGGCGTATTTCAGAACGCTTTTCTGGTTCGCGCTCTCGAGACCCGCGGCCCTTTTGAACAGGTGTACGTCCAGCCCGTGCCCGACAACGCGGGTACGGCGCTGGGCGCCGCGTTCCTTTCGCGGAAGAAAGTCTGCGGATTCTCGGGCCGCGCACCGCTTTCAAGCCTCGCTCTGGGCATGCAGGCGAGCTCGGATGAAATCAAGGCGGTTTTGGATAACTGCAAGATCTCCTACCGCTACTTTTCCGGCGAAGACCAGACGATCGAGGAAGCCGTTCAGTTGCTTCTTCGAGACAAAATCGTGGCGTGGTGCCAGGGCCGCTCGGAGTTCGGTCATCGCGCGCTAGGCAACCGCAGTCTATTGGCATCGCCGTTCAGCGAATACGTGGTCGAGAACGTAAACCAGTTCATCAAACATCGCGAGGGCTTCCATCCTTTCGCGCTTTCTGTTCCCGCCGAACGTGCCGGGGAATACTTTGACGCTTCGGCGAATTGCCGTTTTTTGGCGTCACTCGCCGCGCTGACGGAACCGGTCGCCGGTCTCGATCGATTTGCATTTCACGGCAACTCCATGCGGGTCCACACTGTGGAAAAGAGCGCCAATCCGCTTTTTTGGAAGTTGCTCCACCGATTCGGCGAAAACGCCCCGGCGCCGATGCTGGTGAATACCTCGTTCAACCTGTTTGGTGAACCCTTGGTGACGGATCCGCGCGGCGCTGTGCGGAGCTTTTACTGTGCTGGGGTTGACGCCCTTGCTCTCGGCCCGTTCTTTCTCGTGAAGTGAGTCGAGTGTGTCGTCCCCAGCGAGGTTTGTGTCTAACCTTCGAAGATGACTTGAGCGATGGCTTGCTCAACGGTATGAGTCATGCTGAGCGCGATGTTTTTCACGCCGAGTCGATCGGCGACTTTTCTAGCCTCACCTTTTAATTCCAGAATCGGCCGCCCACCGCGGGCGCGCACGACTTCCACGTCAACCCAGCGCACGCCCCGGCTCCAGCCTGTGCCGAGCGCCTTCATCGCTGCTTCCTTCGCCGCAAAGCGCCCGGCATAACGTTCGTACTTGTTCTTGAACTTCTCGCAATACGCCACTTCCTCCAGAGTGAACACACGCCGCAGGAACCGCTCCCCTTGCGATTCGATCACCGCCCGGATGCGCTTCACTTCGGCGACATCAATTCCGATACCGACGATCACGATTCACCTGAGCCGCAAAATGTTTCCAGCCCTGAACGGCGGGCGAAGTTTTCGGTGCCTGCACGTTGCGATTATACTGTTCAAACCTTGGCGAGGGCGAAAACATCCCGGAAGCAGAGCCACACGCGCCAACGACCGCGCCGTGAGAGTTCAGTTCAGTCGAAGTCGATTTCTCCACCTTGGTCTATTCGCCGCTCAAACGGTCTTCGAATCCTCGAACTGGCACCGTTCAAATGGCTTCCTTGGTTGGTGCACGGTTTCAGCACGCGCACCGGTGGAGTCAGCATTCTCGACGGACATCGGGTCCTGAACCTCAGTCTGATGGAATGGGACAGCCGCGAAAACGTCCTGCAAAACAGGCGGCTCTTGCAATCGGCTGTTCGCGCGAAGGAATTCGAGCTGCTGGCGATCAAGCAGATTCACTCCGATGTAATTCACACGTTTCGGGCGATGCCGGCCGAGCCTTCGAAAGGCGACGCGTCAGCCACCGATAGGCCGGGCCTGCTTCTCGGCGTGCAAACCGCGGACTGCGTGCCGATCCTACTTGTCGACCCGAAAAAACGCGCCGTCGCTGCCATCCATGCCGGTTGGCGGGGCACACTCGCGCGGATCGCCCAAAAGGCTGTCGGCCGAATGCAGTTTGAATTCGGCACCAAGCCTCGGAACTTGCTCGCCGCAATGGGCCCCGCGATTGGGCCGTGCTGCTACGAGGTAGGGACGGAGCTGGTCACAAAATTCACAGCGCAATTTGCTGACGGCGCTGAATGTTTCGACGAGCCGCGCTCCGGCGATGAGCCCAACCCGCTGCAGTGGCTCAACATGGCCCCCCCGGGCCACCAGCCTCCGCCGAAGAACGTCCATCTCGATCTCCGCAAGGCCAACCGCTCGCAACTCCTCGCGGCCGGCCTGCGCCCGCAAAACATCTTCGCGAGCGACCTTTGCACCGCGTGCCGGACCGACCTCTTTTTCAGTTACCGCAGGGAGGGCTCGCAATCCGGCCGTCTGCTGTCGGTCATCGGGATCAAGGGATAAGCACGTCAAAACTCTCTGGTGCTTACACGAAAATAGTGTACACTGAAATCGTATGAAGAACATTACCTTGAGCGCGGACGAGGATTTGATCGAACGGGCCCGCGCCGTCGCTCGCGCTCGGCGTAAGACGCTGAATGGCGCTTTTCGCGAATGGCTCGAGCAGTTCACCGCCGAGTCCGGGAGCGACAAGGAGTACAACTCTCTGATGCAGCGCCTTCGACATGTCAGGGCCGGGCGCCGATTTACCCGCGACGAAATGAATGAGCGATAGATTCTTTCTCGACACCAACATATTCATTTATTCCTTCGATGCCGCGTCTCTCCCGAAAGCGGACGTTGCCAGCGAGCTTATACGACGCGCCATCAGGACTGGAAAGGGAATGGTCAGTTATCAAGTTGCACAGGAGTTTTGCAACGTTGCCTTGCGCAAGTTTGCCACGCCGATGTCACTCGCGGACGCTGAGCAATACCTTTCGATTACCTTCCGACCGCTCATGGCTGTCCACAGTTCGGCTTCCTTGTACGGAGAAGCTCTGCGCCTCCGCTCGAGGCATGGCATTTCATGGTACGACGCCCTGATCGTGGCTTCCGCTCTCGAAGGGAACTGCGGCATCCTGTACAGCGAAGACCTTCAGCACGGGCGATCTTTCGGCAGTCTAAAAGTACAGAACCCTTTTGCCGGGATTTAACCTGGCGAACCCGGCCGTCGCCCCCCAGGTTAGGGAGCATGACTCTAACCTCTTTCACAAAGTTTGAATGCCTTTCGGCGTATAATCACGCGGCCATGTCATTCCAACTTGCGCAGATCAACATTGGACGTTTGATTGCCCCTGTCGATGACCCGCGAATCGCCGATTTCGTTTCGCAACTCGGTCCCATCAACGCACTGGCGGATGCTTCTCCCGGATTCGTTTGGCGGCTGCAGTCGGAGGCCGGCAACGCGACCGACATCGTTTACAACGACGATCCGTTCGTGATTGTGAATATGTCGGTATGGCAGTCGGTCGAGGCCCTTCGCGACTTTGTGTACACCTCGCGCCACATCGGCGTGTTTCGCGACCGTGCGAGATGGTTCGAAAAAATGGAGAAGCCGCATTACTGTTTGTGGTGGATTCCCAGCGGACACATTCCGAGCGTCGCGGAAGGCCGGGAGCGCCTGGAGCATTATCAGCAAAATGGCCCTACGTCTTTTTCGTTCTGGTTCACCAAGCTTTTCCCAATGCCAACCGAACAAGGCGTCTCGCTGTAGCGAACGGTCGGAATCACGGAACCCTCGTTTGCCCGGGTGCTCTAGGCCATGACTTTGAGCTGGGTGCTGGTCACTTCCTTCAAGGCGAGTTGCCCACAAGCGGCCATCACGTCGCGCCCGCGCGAGTAGCGCACAAAAGCCGGCACGCCTCGCTCGGTCAGAATACGCCGAAACTCTTCGATGCTTTTTTCGCTCGGTTCCTTGAAAGGCAACGCCCCGGGATTCCACGGAATGAGATTTACCTTCAGGCGCTTGAGCGGCGCCAGTAGCTTCACAACACGCCGCGCGTCTTCGGTCGCGTCGTTGACTTCGCCCAGCATCACATATTCGAACGTCAGGTGTTCCCAATTGCGCAGCGGATACCGACGACAGGCGTCGATCAGCGCTTTCAGCGGGTATTTCTTGTTGATCGGCATGAGCCTGCTACGCTGCTCGTCGTTCGAGGCATTCAGCGAAATTGCAAGCTTGGGCCTCACCTCTTCTTTGGCCATGCGCTCGATTTCAGGCACGACCCCGCTCGTCGACAGAGTAACGTGTTTCGGTGAAAGTCCGACTCCTTCTTTGTCTAGCAGGATTCCGAGCGCGGTGAAAGTATTCTCAAAATTCAGCAGCGGCTCGCCTTGCCCCATCAGCACCACATTCGTGCGTGCTGCCAACCCGCCTTGCTCCGAAGCTTCGGCCTCTGCGCTGCTGGTCGCCTGCCCCGGGCTTCTCCCGATTTCCACCAGTGGCAGCAGCACCTGAGCCACAATTTCACCGGCGCTCAGATTGCGGATCAGTCCCAATTGCGCCGTCAGGCAGAACTGGCAATCGACCGCGCATCCGGCCTGGGTCGAAATGCAGATCGTCTGCCGCCCTTCGCTCGGCATGAACACCGCTTCCACGGCCGCGCTTTTCAGGCGCAACTGGTCTTTCTGCGCGCTTAAACCGAAGAGATAACGCACGGACCCGTCCGACGATACATACCTCTCTCTCACCGCAGGCAATGTGATCGTTGCTGCAGCTGCCAGCTTCTCTCGCAGCGCCGAAGGGAGATTAGTCATCCGCGCCAATTCGAGATTCCGCTCCGCATATAGGGCACGATAAATCTGCGAGCCACGATAGGCCGGTTCGCCGAGCGACTCGCAGTACGCTCGAAGCTCCCGCCTGGATTTCCCGAGCAGTTCCATGGTTTTGGCCCTTCCTCGCTATTCTCTCATCTTCCGCGTCCGTGAGGGCGAGCGCGCAGAGGGCCGCCTGGCACCCCCCACGCACCCGCTATCTATAGGTAAATACTGCATTTACAGAACACTTACTCCGCTCTCGCCTCGTTCCTCGCCCTGTGCCACAATACCGTATGGTCTCGAACGTCCGCGACATTCATCGGCACGCGCTCCCTAACGGCCTCGTTGTCATTACTGAGACCATGCAGCACGTCCGCTCGGTTTCGGTCGGTATCTGGGTACGCAACGGCTCCCGCCGCGAAGCGCTTAGCGAAAACGGGCTCGCGCACTTCATGGAGCACATGGTGTTCAAAGGTACCGAACGCCGGTCGGCCGAGGACATCGCCCGGGAGATGGATTCCGTCGGTGGCATGCTCGATGCGTTCACCTCGAAGGAACAGATTTGCTTCAATGCCAAGGTCCTCGACGAGCACCTCCCGATCGCCTTTGATGTGATTACCGACCTGGTGCTGCGACCTAAATTCGATTCCGACGATGTTCACAAAGAGCGCCAGGTGGTTCTTGAAGAGATCAAGATGGACCTGGACAACCCCGAGTACCTGCTTCACGACATTTTCACGCGAGGGTTTTGGCCCGAGCACTCCTTGGGGCGCCCCATTCTCGGGACGCCGGAGACCGTGCGCAAGTTTGACCAGGGAGCCTTGCGTAAACGTTTTCAGAACTGGTTTGCGCCCGACCACATCCTGGTTACCGCCGCAGGGAACATCACCCACAAACAGGTTCTCGAGTTGGTCGAAAAGGAATTTGGTCACCTGCAACCGGTGGGAGGCCGCGAAGAAGATGCAGTCCCTTCGACGGCCGCGCCCATCAATCTCGAGACAAAACGTGACCTCGAGCAGGTTCATATCTGTGTTGGTGTGCCTTCGCTGCCCCTGGCCCACCAGCGTCGCTTCGGCGTCGCCGTGCTCAATAATCTGCTTGGTGGCGGCATGTCTTCGCGTCTCTTTCAGAAGATCCGTGAAAAGCAGGGATTGGCCTACGCCGTATTCAGTGAACTGACTCCTTATTCGGACACAGGTATGCTTAGCGTCTACGCCGGCACCGGGAAAGAAACCCTCGGAAAGGTGTTGGACCTGACCATCGCCGAATTTCGCGCCATGAAAGAGTCACCGGTCACCCAAGAAGAGTTGCTGCGCGCAAAGAATCACCTCAAAGGATCGTTAATGCTCTCGCTCGAGTCCACGAGTTCCCGAATGTCCAATCTCGCGCGCCAGGAACTCTACTTCCACCGCTTCTCGTCGCTCGACGAAATTCTCGCCTCCATTGAGGCGGTCACGCGCGAGGAAGTGCAAACCTTGGCGCAGGAATTCTTCAAGCCGGAGCAAATCGCGGCCACCGTTCTCGGTCCGATCAACGGGTTCACGCTTAATCGCGACCGTCTCGCCTGCTAACCAATTCGCTTCTGGTGAGTATGAACGTAGAGGCTGCGCCGACGCAGAACTTGGTTCTGTACCCTGGCAGGGTTGAGCGCGAAGCGACCGTGATTACACGATCGCTCAGGACGCACAAGCGCATCCCTGATATCCTCAACCCGCGTTGGTTGCTCATTGACGCTGTCGGCGCGCTCTGCCATCATTTTTGAGTTTTAGTGTTACAGCTCGGCGCGAATCTCCGTGCTGCTGCAAGGGGGCAATTCCCATCGGTTTACGCGTTGCGATACTTGCGTCCGGCAGTGCGGGCAATCTCACATTGCTCGAAACCGAACGCACCCGCATCCTTGTTGACGCCGGGCTTGGTAAACGCGAAACGCTCGCGCGACTGGCCGCTGCCGGGAGCGACATCGGCCGCCTTGACGCCGTCCTGATCACCCACGAACACGCCGACCATTGCAACGGCCTTCCTCAGGTTCTTGGCATCTGGAAAGCCCCGTTGTATGTGACCGAACCCACCATGGCCCAACTTCAGCACAACCTTCCCGAGACTTTTGGCAAGCGCCTGCGCGGGGTCGAATCCATTCAAGCGGGCCAGCGTTTTGCGATCGGCGATATCGACGTTCACGCTTTTGCCATTCCGCACGACGCGGCCGACCCGATCGGATTTACTTTTCGCACCAACGGCACCAAGGTTGCCATCTGCACCGACCTCGGCTACATGCCTGAACTTGTGAAGTTCCACCTGCGAGCGGCCGATTGCCTGATTCTGGAATCGAATCATGATCTCGACATGCTGAAGGTTGGGCCATACCCTTGGGTCGTTAAGCAACGCGTCCTTTCCCGCACTGGCCACCTTTCGAATCACGCCGTGAGCGAATTTCTTGCCGATCCCGAGGGCTTCGACAGCCGGGCCCGCTACCTGGTTTTGGCGCACATCTCGCAGGAAAACAACAATCCTGACCTCGCGCGGCTTTCCGCCGAAGAAGCGCTGGGTCGGCGTCCCGCTGAGTGCGCCTTTAGCGGTGAACTTCTGGTTGCTTCGCAACACGCGCCCTTGAAACCCCTCGAACTCTAGGCCTGGGCGTGGAATGACCCCTGGTCCGCCTGAATCTGTGATTGACACTTTCGTTCTCGCCCCTTACCCTTGAAATTGCTTGGTAGAGGTGCGGCGGCCATGAGTAGCCGGGCGGGTCTTCCCGATCAGCTTCGGGCAGCCCGGCAAAAGGGGCCTTCTTTTTCGCCGCCGAAATCCCTGCGGTAACTGAGCCGCGGCGATTGGGGTGCAGGTCTAAGTCCTGCTCACTGTCATCCGTCGCACACGGATGGAGCGCTATCGAGAGGCAGCGGCCCGAGCGATCCTCGCGGTTCCTTCCTTTCCTTTCGCTCCATCGGAAAAGTCCCGGGAATGAATACAGTCGAGCTGACGCGCGCTCTCGTCGATATTGAGTCCACGACTCACCACGAGCAACCGGTGGTGGACTTTCTCTTCTCGTATCTGTCCGCACTCGTTGGTCGATATCCTGGGCATCTTGAGCGCATCAGCGCCGCACCCCATCGCGACAATCTCTTTGCCTCCTGGGGCCAGCCGCTTGTCACGCTCTCCACCCACATGGATACCGTCCCGCCGTTCTTTCCTTCTCGCGAGGATGCTGAGTCTATCTGGGGCCGGGGATCGTGTGATGCCAAGGGCATTCTGGCGGCGATGCTGGCCGCAGCGGAAAAACTCCTTGCTGCGGGCGTGCGCAACTTTGGCGTGCTCTTCGTAGTCGGTGAGGAGCGCGACAGCGTCGGAGCGCAAGCGGCGGCGCGCACTCCGCGCGGTTCCCGCTTTCTGATCAACGGTGAGCCCACGGAAAACCGGATGGCGCTCGGCTCGAAGGGTGCCTTGCGCTACGAACTCGTCGCTCGCGGCAAACTGGCGCATTCGGCGTACCCGCAGCTCGGCCGCTCCGCCGTTCACACCCTGCTCGACGTTCTCGAGGACATTCGCAAATTGCCGCTTCCCGAAGACTCGCTGCTCGGTCCCACAACGCTGAACGTCGGTACGATTTCCGGCGGGCGCGCGCCAAACGTTGTCGCGGACGAAGCTCGCGCCGAAATCATGTTTCGCGTCGTCGGCGATCCGGCCTCGCTGCGCGCGGGCGTTTCTGCCGCCGCCGAGGGCCGGCTCGAGGCACGCGAAGTGCTCTTCGCCCCGGCGCTGCGGTTGAACGAGCTTGATGGGCTCAGCACCACCGTCGTAGCCTTCACAACCGACATCCCATTCTTCGAAGGCGCCTGGGGGGAGCCGTTCCTGATTGGCCCCGGTTGCATTCACCTGGCCCACACGAGCGAAGAGCGCATTCCAAAAAAGGAATTGCTGGAAGCCGTAGACATCTACTCGCGGATGGTGAGCCAACTGCTTCACCAGGGAGTAATTGTCCGATGAGTCGCGGCGTCGCCATCGTTGGCTACGGGAAAATGGGCCGCCTCGTTGAGCAGCTCGCTCCGAGCTTCGGCTTCGAAGTGTACGCGCGCATCAACGGGGCCGAGAATCCAGCCGGCGCCGGGCTTTCTCGCGAATCGCTCGCGGGTGCGGAGGTTGCCATCGATTTTTCTACTCCTCAGGCTGCGCCGGAAAACATTGTTCGTCTTGCTTCGCTTGGCGTTAACGTCGTCTCCGGCACGACGGGGTGGTACGACGCTTTGCCCGCCGTGCGGGAATCAGTGCTTGCGGCGGGAACCGCATTGGTCTGGGGCCCCAATTTCTCGATTGGCGTCAACCTCTTCCTGCAAACCGTCGGCCATGCCGCCTCGCTTCTCTCGCGCTATCCGGACTACGAAGCCTGGGGCTGGGAAATCCATCACGCCGCTAAGAGGGACGCGCCTTCCGGGACGCTGAAGAAACTCGCGGAAGTAGTCCGAGCGAGCGGTTACGAGCGAGAAGTCAACCTTGCTTCGAATCGCGCCGGAACGATTCCGGGAACACATGAAATCGGATTCGATTCCGGTTCCGACACGATTACGCTGCGTCATACAGCGCATAATCGCGACGGATTTGCCCGCGGCGCGCTGCAGGCGGCCCGTTGGATCGACGGGAAAAAAGGAGTCTACGAGTTTCGACAGATTCTTGGCGAGCTAAGCTGAGAGCACGCGCTCGCGCTTGCGTTTCGGCTGGGCGCCAGTTGAGAAGGAGACAACAATGTTTATCGGATGCGGTACCGCCCTGGTCACGCCATTTCAAATCGATGGATCGCTCGATGAACCCGCTCTGCGCTGGCTCGTGAAGCGCCAGATCGAAGCGGGAGTGGACTTCCTGGTCCCTTGTGGCACGACGGGGGAAAGCCCGACACTTACGCGCGAAGAGCACCTGCGCGTCGTCGAGATCGTGGTGGAAGCTGCCAAAGGCAAGGTGCCGGTTCTTGCGGGCGCAGGCGGTTCCAACACCGCCGAGGTAATCGCCCGCGCCCACGAACTTTCCGCCATTGGCGTCAGCGGCATTCTGTCGGTCACGCCCTACTATAACAAGCCCACGCAGGACGGTCTTTGCCAGCATTTCAAGGCCATTGCCTGTGCCATCTCCCTGCCCATTGTTCTTTATAGCGTGCAGGGCCGTACCGGCGTCAACATCGAGCCCGCCACGGTCAAGAAACTTTCGGCAATCGATAACATCGTCGGCATTAAAGAAGCGTCGGGAAACATCGGGCAGATCGCCACAATCCTCAACTCGGTTCCGGATGACTTTGTTGTCCTTTCGGGCGACGATGCCGTGACCCTGCCGGTGATCGCCCTTGGCGGGCGCGGTGTCATCTCCGTTGTCTCGAACGAGATCCCTGCGGCCATGACGCGGCTCACCCACTTGGCGTTGGGAGGGGATTTTGAAGGCGCGCGCCAACTTCATCGCCGATACCTGCCGTTGATGGAAATCAATTTTATTGAATCCAATCCGATTCCCGTCAAAACCGCGATGGCGGAAATGGGGCTGCTGAAGCCTGTCTGGCGCCTGCCGCTGACCCCCGCGAAACCGGAAAGCCAGGCCCGCATTCATTCGGTGCTCGAATCTCTGAGTCTCGTCGAGAAGGCGCATGCTGCGTTCCCAAATTGAGCGACTCTTCGATGCACCGGCGCTGCAATACACCGAAGCGGACTCCAGACTCTTTCAGGAATTCAAGGATGGCTTGAATCGCGGGGAGATTCGCGCCGCGGAACCTGATCCCGCCGCGAAGTCGGGCTGGCGCGCCAACGCCTGGGTTAAGAAAGGCATCCTGCTCGGCTTCCGGATGGGCCGTGTGGTGGACTTTTCTCTTCGCGGCGAGTCAGACCAAAGACAGCTTTTCTTCTTTGACAAGTCTACTTATCCGGTGCGGCCGATGTCGGCCGAGGACGGTGTACGCCTTGTTCCCGGCGGATCCAGCATTCGCGACGGTTGCTACATCGCGCGCGGTGTGGTCTGTATGCCTCCGATGTTCATCAACGTCGGCGCGTACCTTGACGAGCAGACCATGATCGATTCACACGCGCTTGTCGGAAGCTGCGCACAGATCGGGCGGAACTGCCACATCTCCGCTGGCGCACAGATTGGCGGCGTGCTTGAGCCGGTCGGTGCGCTTCCCGTTGTTATCGAGGATGATGTTCTTGTTGGTGGTAACTCCGGCGTGTATGAAGGCACGGTGCTGAAACGGCGCGCCATTCTCGGTACAGGAACGATCCTGAACCGCTCGACTCCTGTTTACGATCTCGTCCGTGAAACGGTTTACACCGCGAGTGAATGCGATCCGCTGGTCATTCCTGAGGAAGCCGTCGTTGTGCCGGGCTCGCGCGCGGTTTCTCACGCGGCCGGGGCGAAGTGGGGCTTATCACTTCAGTGCGCGGTCATCGTCAAGTATCGCGATGCGAAGACGGACTCGCGCATCCAGCTCGAGGATCTCCTGCGCTGACGGCCTCCTTCTTGAACTGGCGGGCGCTTTCCACTTGGTCGCGCAAAGCAAATCGCGATCATATAGCCGTTAAATACTGCCTATAAGCGATTATTTTCCCCGCTCGCAGCTTCTGCGCCTTGACATCGTCGCGAAAAATCTTAAACTATCAACAAGTGGTTCGGGTGCTGTTCTGTTCAGGGGAAAAAGTGGGCTGGGGTAACTTGGTTTCGCCGTGTGATCGGCTGGAATCGTGGTAGTTCCTCAACGGTTGCCGTTCGTTCCTGAATAAAGAATGAAACTACGCTCGAAAGGAGCGAACGATGCAATCGTATCTCGTCTTCAGACGCTGTTTTTCCGCCTTTTTCGTCCTTCTCTTGGCCCTCGCCTCCAGTGCGTCAGCACAGACGGGCAGCACTTCGATTCACGGCACCATCACCGACAAGACCGGAGGCGTCGTCGCCGGAGCCGTCGTCAAATTATCCAACGCCGCCCTTAGCGTTGAACGCATGACCACTTCCGGGGACACTGGACAGTACAATTTCGTTTCCTTGCAGCCGGGGAGTTATGTCCTGACGGTCGAGGCACCCGGATTTCGCAAATACGAGCAGAAAAATGTCGAACTCCTGGTGAACAACCCCACCACTCTCAACGTGAGTCTCCAGGTCGGCACCACGTCGGAAACAGTGGAAGTCTCCGCGCAGACGGTGACGCTGAACACCTCGGATGCTTCGGTTGGTGTAGCGTTCGACGAAAACCAGGTCAAGCAGTTGCCTCTCGAGAGCCGCAACGTTCCCGACCTGCTGTCGCTGCAAGCGGGAGTGGTGTACACCGGCAACCGCCCAGATATCGATCAGGATCGCGACACGCGCAGCGGGGCAGTGAACGGCGCGCGGAGCGATCAGAGCAACGTCACGCTTGACGGCATCTCCGTGAATCCCAAGGGCGGTTATGCGTTCCAGTCGGTTCTGCCCGTGACACCCGATTCGGTCGAAGAGTTTCGCGTGACCACCAGCAACGCCGACGCCGACCAGGGCGTGGCCGGCGGCGCACAGGTCGCGCTCGTCACCAAGAGCGGAACGAACCAGTTCCATGGTTCCGCTTATGAATACAACCGCAATTCCTATTTCAGCGCCAACGACTATTTTCTGAAGGCCAGCGATCTCGCGAACGGCACGCCCAACAAACCGCAATTCCTCAATCGAAATATCTTTGGCGGCTCTGTCGGAGGCCCGATCAAGAAGGACCGCTTGTTCATCTTCGCGAATTACGAAGGCTACCGCGACGTCGAGCAAGTCAGCGCCCTGCGCACGGTACCTTCCGCCGCTCTTCGCGACGGGGTTGTCGAGTATGTTTGCTCGACGCCCAGCGCCTGCCCGGGCAATACCGCCACCGGCATCTCGGGCGCCTCCTACTCCGTGCCCGCGGGTAATTTTGCGCTCTCGCCGGCCCAGCTTACGGCCATGGACCCGGTCGGAACGCTCCCCGGGTACACGGGTTCGGTCGGTCCGGACCCCGCAATCGTTTCGTTGTTCAACAAAATGTATCCTTTGCCGAACGACACAAGCGTCGGCGATGGGCTGAACACCCTGGGCTATCGTTTCGCCGCCTCCACGCGGAATACCAAGAACTGGTACATCGCCAAGATCGATTACAACATCACGCGCGACGGCAAGCAGCGCCTGTCCCTCAGCGGGGCGCTCGCCAATCAGAACCAGGCCAACGCCCCGTTCCTGCCTGGTCAGGCGCCGATCACCGACATCGTGAACTACAACAAGGGCCTGGTTGCCAGTTATTCCGCCGTTATTTCCGCCTCGCTGATCAATAATTTCCACTACGGCTTCATCCGCGAGAGCATCGGCACGATTGGCAATACCAACCTGCCTTGGAACACCTTTCGGGGCATTGACCCGGTTCTCGGTACGGGCGGCAGCACCCTGCAGTACTCCAGCGCATTTCAGCGTCCCATCAACAGTTTCTACGATGACGTTTCCTATATTCACGGCAAGCATTCCTGGCAGTTTGGTGTTCAGATTTCCCGCATTCGAAACCCCAACTCGAGCACCACGAGCTCCTTCAGCAGCGGCTACACGAATTCGCAGTGGCTAAACACTTCAGGACTCGCCGGCCGCACGGCTTCGCCCTTAAATCCCGCCAACAACGGGTATCCAGCGGTGGACTTCGCCAATTTCGGTACCAGCTACGACAACGCCGTCACCGCCCTGTTCGGCATGGACGTCGAAGTCAACGCTCAGTACAACTACCAGCGCAACGGCAACCCGCTTCCCCAAGGCGCTCCCGTGATTCGTAATTTTGCCGAAAACGGCTATGAGATGTATGCGCAGGACACCTGGAAGGTCAAGCCGAACCTTACTCTTACACTCGGCCTGCGCTACTCTCTGTTTTCCCCGCCCTGGGAAACCACCGGACTGGAAGTTACCCCAACCGAAAACCTCGGAACGTGGTTTGGCCAGCGCGGTCAGGGCATGAACAATGGGCAGCCTTCCATCAATGCTCCACTGGTGGCCTTCGACTGGGCGGGGCCGGCCAACGGCAAGCCCGGGTATTACAACTGGGATTACCACGACTTTGGTCCGCGGGTCGCCGTCGCCTGGTCGCCGAGCTATGACTCCGGTTTGCTGAAGAGTCTCTTCGGCGGAGCGGGGAAGAGCAGTGTGCGAGCGGGCTTCGGCATCGTTTACGACCGGCTTGGCGAAGGATTGCTCGACACCTTCGATCAGAACGGTTCGTTTGGCCTTTCCACCAGCATCCCCAACGCCGCCGCATCCCAAACCGTGCTCAGCACTCCTCGCATTACGAGCATGAATACCATTCCTCAAGTCGATAACCTCGGGAATCCGATTTTTGTTCCCGCGCCCGCATCGGTTTTCCCGGTGCCCTTCCCGAGCAATCCGGCGCCCGGCAGCGAGGCCATCACCTGGGGACTGGACAGCAGTATCAAATCTCCTTTCTCCTATACCATCGATCTGTCCGTTCAGCGCCAGTTGTCCAGTAGTTTTACGCTGGATGTCGCTTACGTCGGGCGCCTTTCGCACCGGCTCCTGGCCCAGTCTGACCTGGCCATGCCTCTCAATCCTTTTGACAAGAAGGCCGGTATCGACTACTTCACCGCGGCCACGGCGCTCGCGAAGCTTTATCGCAACGGCATGACCACGAACCAGTTCAATCCAAGCATGGTTCCCGCCAGCGTTCGGCAATTCTGGCAAGACATCACGCAGCCCGCCGGTCCCGGCGGTGCTTATGCGATCGGCGCGCTCAGCCCCTACGGAACCTGCGCTTCGAACGGGCTGAATTCCACGATCGATCCCACGGTTCTCGCCTTCGACCTGCTCTGCGCCAACAGCCTCAACGAATCACTCTCGATTTATGAAATGGATACCGGCGGTGTACCGAACGCCAACAATCCCAACGCCGCGTCGTACTTCTACACCATCGGCAATTACACCGGACCGAACTTGTTCTACAGCCCGCAATACTCTTCGCTCTACGGCCTGCGGACTCTGACCAACGCCGACTATAACGCCATGGAAGTTACCCTGCAGCATAAGATGACCCACGGCGTGCAGTTTGATGTGAACTACACCTACTCAAAGTCGATCGACATCTCCTCGGATGCGGAGCGTGTGGGAGCGTGGGGAGGACTGGGAGGCCAGATCATCAACGCCTGGAATCCGGCTTCGAACCGTGGACCCTCCGACTTCGACTTGCGGCACCAGATCAACTCCAACTGGATCTGGCTGTTACCCTTTGGCCGCGGCCAGGCTTGGAGTCACGATATCAATCGTGCCCTGGATGCTTTCGTCGGGGGGTGGCAGCTCTCCGGTCTGTTCCGGTTGACCAGCGGCTTCGCCGTCAACGTCGACAATGGTGGCCAGTATCCCACCAACTACCAGCTTGAGGGCAACGCCAACAAAGTCGGGGCAGTGAGCACCGGCGTCTACTTCAGCGGTCCCGGCAGCGGCCCGAACGGCACCTCCAACAATGCCGCTCCTAACCTCTTCGCGAACGGACCCGCCGCGATCAACTCCTTTGGCTATGCGTTTCCCGGACAGACGGGCGCGCGGAACCAACTGCGCGGGCCCGGATTCTTTGGCATCGACCTGGGCCTGGCCAAGCGCTGGAAAATGCCATGGTCGGAGGGGCAGAGCCTGCAGTTCCGTTGGGAGGTTTTCAACCTGACGAACTCCGTGCGCTTCGACGTGCAATCCGCCGCGGCCACCAACCCTGCCGGCACTCTCTACAACGGCAACGGGCAGACCTTCGGCAACTATACCGGCCTGATTACCAACCCGCGCATCATGCAGTTCGCTCTGCGCTACGAATTCTAACCTCGGCCTGGCCCCACCACCCCGAAAGAAAAGGACTCCGGGAACTTCGGTTCCTGGAGTCTTTTCTTTGTCTGCTATCGGCGACCGTGGCCCGCGGGAGTCAAACCACAAGTGTCAACCGGAGAGACCCGAGTTGGCACTCACTGCGTTAGCACTTTTTCGAAAAACTCGAGTGCCCGCGGGTCGTTTGACTGGCCTAGCCAGAACATGGCCTGCTTTCTGACTTCCGGGTTGCGGTTCGTCGTCGCAACCTCAATCAGTTTCGGCACTCCTTCATCCTGTGGCATCTGGCTAAGCGCAAACACAGCCTTCTTCTTCACCTCGGTATCCGGGTCGTTCTGAATGGCTCCGGTGATCGTGCTTTCGGCTTTCTTTCCCGCCTTCTGGGCAAGCCAGAAGAGCGCCTGCCCCCGCACGTGCCCGTCCGGATCTTCGTGGGCCAGGCGAATCATCTCGGTCAACGCGCCCGGTTCGTGGCTCACCGACAGCGCGAAAACCACTTGGTCGCGCACCTGGGCGCTCGGGTCGTTTTTCGCCATTTTTTCGAGCGCTTGCAGGCCCTCGGCCCCGCGCGCTTCGCCGAGCCAGAATGCCGTCTCCCGCCTTAACCATTCGGGCCTGCTCAGGGAAACGAACGATTCCATTGCGCGATCCGCCGACGCATCGCCGTGCAGCGCCAGCGCCATCAACGCGCTTTTGCCAATCGACTCGTGTTCCTCGACTGACGCGTCAGCACTCGCAACGAACCTCTCGAGCACCTTTACGCTCTCGCTAGCCGCCACGCCTTCCAGCCAGAGCACGTTTAGCCCTCCCGCGTCTGTCGTACACCCCAGCGAAAAGACCCGCATTTTGCCGATTTTTCCGTTCTCGGCCCGATACAGCACGGCCATCTGCGAAGAGCCTTCGAGACGCACCTTTCCGCTGTTTCCGCCGGAAGAACGGATACTGGCATCCGAATGATGGCCCTCCAAAGAGCACGGTCCGCAGCTTCCGTGCGCACCGTTGCCATAATCCGAGCAACAGATCGAGCGCTGGCCCTTTACCTCCGGGACCGCGTAGCCCAGCCACTGTGCCTTACCTGCACTTGCTGCCCAGTGCTGCATTTCCTCACCGAGTGTTCCATTCATGGGCCGACTTTCGACCTTGGCGTTTTGAAAGTTTGGCGCCTCGCTTGGACTTAAACCTTGCGCCGGGCTTGCCTGTGTTGCCGTTTGCGCTCGGGAGGTCGCACCCCCGCCGACTTGTCCGCACATGGCCCACACGACCCCGGCCCCGAGCAGCGCTGCACCCAGTGATTTCCTGGCTACCGCCCCCTTGCATTCCATTTCCCGCCTCACTTCTGGAGAATTTCCATCATGTAATCCGTCGCCGTCTTGTCTCCAATCAACGAAAGCTTCTCCACCGCCTTTTTTCGTAAACCGGGATCTTTCTCGCTCTTGGCAATCGCCACCAGCGCCGCGGAGTTGCCCTGAAGAAAATATGCGTTGAGCACTTCTTCCTTCAGGCTGCGGTCGGTTTCCTTGGCGTAAATCGACTGCAGCGCGTTTGCGGAATCCTTGCCGCCCACGAGGCCTAGGTTCTTGATTGCCGCGCGCCGCAGTTCCGGATCCTTCTCTCCTTGGGCCGCTTCGACCAGCTGCTTGGAGTCGCCTGCAAGAAAGAACGCTTGCAGAATCTCGCGTCGCACCTCCGTCGAACTCTCGGTGCGGTAAAGTTGCTCCAGTTCGCTCTCGCCGCCCACCAGTCCCAGTTGCTTGATGGCTTCACGTTTCAGGCTCTCGTTCTTTTCATTTTTCGCGGCGTTGAACAGGCTTTGCTTGTCGCCCGACATCATGAAGCTCTTCAACACCGCGCTTTTGATACTTGGGTCGTTCGTCCCCGCGTACACCTCCGCGAGTGTCTTTTTCGAGCGCTCCCCTCCGAACATTCCCAGGTATTGGACAGCCTTCCGTTGTAATTCGGGATTGCTTTGCCCGGTCGCGATCTTCCCCAGGATGTCCATGGCCTCCGGCGACCCGCTTTGCGCCAGCACGAACAGCGCCTTCGACTTCACCGCCGGCGACGACGAACCAGCCAGCACCTTTTCGAGCAGCGGCGTGGCCTTCTGCGGATCACTGTTCATCAATCCTTGCAATGCCAGAAGCTTCAACTCCTCGTCACCAACGGCATCGGGGTTTGGTTTCGTCCCGGACGATTGCCGGATTTCAATTTCGAGCGCTTCGGCATCCTTTTTCCAACGGCTCTGTGGATAGGATTTCTTTACTTCCGCGATCGTCGACAGCGCTGCATCGCGCTTGCCCTGTTTGTTTTGCGCATACGCCAGCCAGTAGAGTGCGGCGTCGGTCTGCGGTCCGTGCATTTGCGCTAGCGTATTGAAGGCCCTGGCGGCGTCCCCGTACGACTCTTCATCGAGATAACCGCGACCCTCGTCATAGAGTTCCTGCATGTGGTCCAGGCGTTCCTGGTCCGCGTCCTTCTTTTCCTGCTCGGCATCCCTTCTGGCTTGCTCGCGGTCGCGCGCAGCTTGTTCGCGATCGCTCTGCTGCGGCGCTCGGTCTTGCTCTTTTTGTGCGGACTGATCTTGCTCCGCGAGAAGCCTCGGATCGCCCGGTGCCTGCGGTCCCTGCGCCGCCCCCGCGATGAGTCGACCCGAGCTTGCCACGGGCCAAGCCAGCAACGCGGCCGCAATCCCGAGCCCCACGGACGCCTTCTTCACGTTCCCCGTCATTGTCCACCTGTTCATGCCTTGTTCCTTTCCTTCACATCTGTCTTTTCCTGCTCCGGCGAGGGCTTCGTTGCTTTTTCCCGCTCCCGCAAGTCCTGGTTGACCACCCGGACCTTGAACAAAATCCCCTTGGACTCGATCCGCTTCCGCAGCGATTCGAACTGTGCCGGAGTTACTTCATCCGGACTGTTGGCAATATCCAGCAGCACGCGTTCGAGCTCGTCGAGCGTGCTGGCCATCGCCGCGTCGCCATCGCGCAAGGCTGTCTGGCGGTACAGCCGGTTCTCCTCCACCAGGTCTTCCGCGCGCTTCTGGGTGGCCGAAATGTTCATTGTTTTTTGTCCGGGCTCCGGCTGCGCATTCACGAGTTCCATTAGAATCATTTCGGAGCGTCCCAGGTGTTCGCCAACCGCGACGACCAGCACGCGCTCGCGCACTTTGCTTGCGTCAACGACTTCTCCGCCGCCTGCGCTGTGCTTGGTCACGCGCCCGGCGAAGAACGCCAGGACAATCAAAGCGGCCACGGTTGCGAACGCCACCATTCGTCGAGGCAGGAACAGCCCTTCCCACCATTTCCGCTTCTTCTCGGGAAGCCGCGGTGCAATCTGCCACCACACTCGCTGGCCGTAGTCTTCTCCCGGTTCCGGCACGGGCAGCGCGTTTAGAGCCGACAGCACCGCCTCGATCTGCTCAAGCTCTCGAGCGCACTCGGGGCACTCCTTCAGGTGTGCGCCAATGGCCTCGCGCCGGTTCGTCTCGCCATCCCGGTAAGCAATCAACTCTTCTTCTGTCACGTGTTTCATGATTCCGTTCCCATCGCCCGCGCGGCCTGCCTGGAACCGGCAAAGGGTTCCAAAGCCTTGCGGAGCTTCCCCACTGCGCGAAAAACCGTATTCTTGGTGGCGTTTGAGTTTGACTTCAGCACCGCAGCGATCTCTTCAATCGCGCATCCCTCCCAGTGCCGCATCACCACCGCCGTGCGCTCCGCCGGCGTCAGGGCTTCGAGCGCCTCTTTCATCTTGGCCGCAAGTTGCGTGCTCCCGGCCAGACGCTCCGGCGAAGGTGCGGGGTCTTGAGCGGTGCTTAGCGGGTCTACCTTGAGCCCATCCTCGCCGGGGTTGCTTGGCATTTGCCGCCGCGCCTTTTCAACGTTCCGTTGACGGATGCGGTCAATCGCGTAGTTTGCCGCGATGCGGTAAACCCAAGTTCCGAAGTTGGCTTCTCCCGCGAATTTTTCCAGCTTCTGATAAGCCCGCAAAAACGCCTCCTGGACTACCTCCTCCGCATCATGGCTGTTGCCGGTCATGCGATAGGCCATACGAAAAACGCTTCGGCTGTGCCGCTCCACGAGAACACGATAGGCATCGCGTTCACCCGCCAGCGTGCGCTGAACCGCTACGGCGTCACTGATGGCCTCGCCACCAACTGTCTCTATGCCCTCTCTCATCCTCACGATTAGACAGGTTAGCTCCTTTGCGGTTAGGTCTTTAGGAGCGTCAACCGGGCCACGCTGCGGGCTCGCAATCGCCGTCCGATTCGCCCCCAAACCCCAGAAATACCGTATCATTACAAGGGGTTAGCCCGGAGACACTCAAGTGATTCAACGCTACACTCGCGAAGAAATGGGCCGCGTCTGGAGTGACGCCAACCGCTACCAGAAATGGCTCGACGTTGAACTTGCCGCCGCCGATGCGCTCGCCGAAGCGGGCCAAATGCCCAAGGAAGGCGCGGCCGTTTTGCGCGCCCGCGCAAGGGTTGATGTCGCGCGGATCAACGAACTGGAAGCCAAGGTGAAGCACGACGTTATCGCCTTCACCATGGCCGTCGGCGAGTCCATCGGCGATCCTGCCACGGCTCGCTGGCTGCACTATGGCATGACGTCCAACGATGTCGTGGATACGGCGCAGGCTTTGCTCGTTCGCGACGCCTCGCACATCATCGAACGCGACTTGGTTTTATTCGCAGAAGTCCTCGACGTGCGCGCCCACGAGTTTCAGCACACACCGCAAATCGGACGTACGCACGGCGTTCATGCCGAACCCATTACGTTTGGTCTGAAAATCGCCAATTGGTTCGCAGAAAATCAGCGCAACATTGCCCGCTTCCGCGAAGCGGCCGCCGGAATGGCTTACGGAAAAATCTCCGGCGCCGTCGGCAATGCGGCGCACCTCGGACCGGAAATTGAACAGCAGATTTGCAAGCGTCTTGGCCTCCAAGTCACGCCAATCGCCTCGCAGGTGATTCAGCGCGACCGCCATGCGCACTACCTAAGCGCGCTGGCTCTGATTGCCGACACACTTGAGAAGATCGCCCTCGAAATCCGCCACCTCCAGCGCACCGAAGTTCGCGAGGTCGAAGAACACTTCAGCGGCGAGCAGCGCGGTAGTTCCGCCATGCCGCACAAACGCAACCCTGTCACCAACGAGCAGATCTGCGGGCTGGCCCGCCTTGTGAGGAGCAATATGATGGCCGCGCACGAAAACGTGGCTCTTTGGCACGAGCGCGACATTTCTCACAGCTCCGTCGAGCGCGTGATCCTTCCCGACTCCACGATCTTGATCGACTACATGCTCTCCAAAATGACCGCCGTCATCAGCCAGATGCGAGTCTTTCCGCAGCGCATGCTGCGCAACCTCGAAATGACGCACGGCTTGGTCTATTCCGGGCAATTGCTCCAGGACTTGGTGGAAAAAGGTATGCCACGCGATGATGCCTACAAAGCCGTGCAGGAAAATGCCATGGCAGCGTGGGAATCCGAAACCAGTTTTCGGGAGCGCGTCGCTAAAGACGCAAGGATCACAAAGTGCATGACGCCCAAAGACCTGGAGCACACTTTCGACTTGAACCGCCAACTGCGCAACGTGGACAAGCTCTTTGATCGTGTCTTCGGCGCCCACCCTGCCGGTGAACGCGGCATCGCCAACAAAGCGTGAATCCCACCTCGCGTCGAAGAAAAAGAGCTCCCGAGCGGCTAGGGAGCTCTTTTTGGGAAGGCCTCGTCTGAGTTTGCTACGCGCAAGCTCAGCTGCGGAGGCGGAATCTATTCGACGCGCTGCACGTAGCGCGCTTCCGAGGTATCGACGCGAATCCGATCACCTTCATTAACAAAAGGCGGCACGTTAACCACCAACCCGGTCTCGAGCGTCGCCGGCTTCATCACCGCGCTGGCCGTTGCTTTCTGCAGCGTCGGCTCGGTGTGCACCACTTTCATATCCATTGTGTCCGGCAGGTCGACGCCAATTGCCTTGTCCTCAAAAAACTCGATTTTCACGACCGTGTTGGGAATCAGGTAGTACACGGTTTCGCCGAGCTCGTCCTTCGTCATCTGCATCTGCTCGTATGTCTGCGTGTTCATGAAGTGGTACTCGTCGCCCTCGCTGTAGAGGTATTCGAACTCCATTTCATCCAGGATCGCTCGCTCGACAAATTCTTCCGCGCGGAACCGGTAATCGATAATCGCGCCGGTGCGGAGGTTCTTCATGCGTGTTTGCATGGAACCACGCTTGTTGCCCGGGGTGCGGTGTTCGGTGCTGAACACGGAATACAGATCGCCCTCGTGCTGGATAATCATGCCGGGACGAAGCAGTGTCGCTTTGATGCTGCTCATAAATTCACGAGGCCGGGGACCGGCCTAGCTTCCTTTCCAGATTAGATGCGTTTCGGAAATTCCAGACGGCGGCCCGATGGAGCGGCGCATGGAATGACCTGCCTTATCGCAGGCAGGAGCTAGCAGGTTCGAGATACACTCGAACATCCACTTCCTAAGTGAATCAAAAGTATAAACGCCCCGCCATCCGCGGTCAATCGCGCGCGGGGATAGCGGATATGGCAGTGAAAAAGGGACCACCCCCCCGGGTATAAACGAACCCTCGCGCACCAGTCAATCACATGGGGGGTAGGCGTCTACGCACATGAAAAAGGGACCACCCCCCTGGCGCGAAGGGTCGCGACTTCTGCCGGTAACGCCGTCAATCGGGCGTTGAGGTCAACGTGCAGGTCGGTCTGCTTTCGGATAGCGGATGATCTCTGCAAACCGCCCCCAGAGAAATTTTGGAGGCCGTTATCCAATGCTCCGTTTGTGCACCCAGGAATCTGAGCTTCTCAAGTGTCTCTTCGGCTAGTAGTTTCGTCAGCCGTGCTGCGGGAAGCTCCTGACTGAGACGAGCTGCCTGGCCCGACCAAAGCGGAGTGAAGTCACGCGATCCTGCAGTTTCGGCTTTCAAGCGAAGCGGTAATAGGGCACCAGCAGCGAGCGGAAACTCGGGCGCGTCATCGGACATTGGTCCCACCTCGTGGATGAGGCGGTTCACAATCACTCGCGCGGGGCGACCTGTGAATACATTCGTGACCACGGTTCCATTATCTTTAGATTTTCTTAGTACTTGACGATGAACTGCGGTGATCTTTGCTTCTGGGCATAGCAAGTAAGCGGTACCGATCTGCACCGCGGATGCACCAAGCGCGAAAGCTGCGACGATACCGCGGGCGTCGGCGATGCCTCCCGCAGCGATGACTGGCACCCTTACGGCATCAACGATCTGTGGCACGAGCGCCATCGTGCCTATTTGCGTTGAAACATCCCGTTTGAGAAACATGCCACTATGCCCGCCAGCCTCATAGCCCTGTGCAATAATTGCGTCGCACTCTTGATCCTCAAGCCAGCGGGCTTCGTCAATCGTAGTCGCCGAAGAAATGATCTTCGCGCCTGCACTCCGAACGCGAGCCAGCAGATTCTTTTCGGGAAGGCCGAAATGAAAGCTGACTACCTCCGGATGGAACTCGGCCACGAGATCGCACATTTTGTCGTCGAAGGGAGTGAGGTTTGAGCTCCGATCGGCAGTATTGTTATCGAGTCCCAGTTCGATATAGTAGCTATCCAGGCGTCGTCTCCACCTCATTTCGCTAGCTGGGTCATTAGGGGGCTGCTGGTGGCAGAAAAAGTTCACGTTGATTGGACGCGATGTCTTTCGGCGTATGACTTCGAGTTCCCCGCGCGCTTGCTCGAAGCTCAAAAGGGCACAGGGGAGCGAACCAAGTCCTCCAGCCTCCGAAACAGCGACGACCATGTCTGATAGCACCGCTCCCGCCATCGGCGCCTGAATGATTGGAAGCTCCACACCTAAGAGATCAAGAACGCGATTATCGGGCCACACGTTCACTCCTTTCTCGGCCGTAAGCGAATGCTCGGCGCATTTTGTCCATCTTCGTCATAGCGTACATCCAGCCTTCACCATCTTCCGGCGTGCTGCCCGCCGTCGACGTGTAACACCTCTCCAGTAACGAATGCGGCTTCCGTCAGATAGAGCACCGCGTCAACAATCTCGTCGATCTTGCCGAGTCTTCCCATTGGCTCCAGAGTTTTTAGGAAACCGTGAATTTCTTTTGGATTCATCGGAGTATCGATCACTCCCGCAGAAACGGCATTAACCCGAATGCCGTGAGCCACAGACTCCGTCGCCAAGCCGCCGGTAACGGCATGCAACGCGCCCTTCGTCAATATGGGTAACGCCGACGGCAAACAAGCGAGCGGCTGGTCGACTAGGCTTGTCGAGATATTCACGATGCTCCCGCTCTTTTGCTTCATCATCTGGCGCACGGCGAGCTGGGAGAGGAAGAAAAATCCTGCTACGTTCGTCGAGATCAACGCCATGAAATCATCTTCGGTGTACTCTGTGAATGGTTTGGACAAGAATATCCCTGCGTTGTTCACGAGAACGTCGATCGACCCGAAGTGAGCAATCGCCGCCTCCGTTACCGTTTCCGCTATTGCGCGTTTTCCGATGTCCCCGTCGACTAGAACAATGCCCGCAAGTGAATCGAAGGTGTGGGTGCTGCTGATATTCCGAGAATTGGCAACTACCTGGTATCCGCGATCTCGGAATGCCCGTACCAAGGAGGCGCCGATCCCGCGAGAGGCTCCAGTGACAATAGCCGTCTTTTTTCTGTTCATTTGTCTACCTCATTTTCCGGATCGGTGCTCATCGCCCATGGTCGCTGTTGCAAGCGACTCCCCAGCAATAAAGGGCGGGCGGAATACCGTCACGAATGTGACTATGACCGATCTCCTCCGGGCATGCTTATCCGGGCGTCTGCCAAACTTGGCTGACTCGTGGTAGCATGTTGGTCGTTTACCCGGGAATCCTAAACCTTTAGCCACGAGTCCGCATCAAATCCTCTGTGGACGCTCTCTCGGAAATCCTCGATTCGGTGAAGCTCGAAGGCGCGATCTTCTTCAACGCCGAACTCACGGCGCCTTGGGGGTTTCGTTCGCCGCCGTCGTGCGAAGTCGCGGCGATTCTTCGCAAGGGACCCAAACACATCGTCATTTATCACCTGCTCACCGATGGGCGCGCTCGCTGCAAGGTCGAGGATGGTGCCTACGCTGTCGAGTTGATAGCTGGAGACATCGTGATATTTCCTCATGGCGACGCACACATCATTTCAAACGGGTCCCCCTCATATCTCATCGATAACAACCGTGCGTACTTGAAAGAGGTGTTCTCCCGGGGATTGGCTCCCTTTCGCGATGGCGGAGGGGGCGAATGCACGACCTTTGTGTGCGGATACATGGAATGTGATCGCGACCTTTGCAAGACGTTTCTGAGCGGGCTTCCACCGGTGTTCAAGGTGAATGTCCGGAATGATCACTCCGGGCAGTGGTTGGAAAATTCCATTAAATTCTCAGCCGGGGAGGCGAGCGCAAACCGGGCAGGCAGCGACGCGGTGCTGGCGAGATTGTCTGAAGCGCTCTTTGTGGATACCTTGCGACGCTACATGGTAGAGCTGCCGCCGGAACAAACCGGGTGGCTGGCAGGAGCGCGTGATCCAGGGGTGGGAGCAGCGTTGGCGCATTTGCATCGCGCTCCTGAGCGGCCCTGGACAATTGCGAGCTTAGCGCATCAAGTGGGTTTGTCGCGATCTGTCCTGGCCGAGAGGTTCCGGCATTTCCTGGGGGAACCTCCGATGACCTATCTCTCGCGATGGAGACTGCAGCTCGGTGCGCGGATGTTGACATCGACAAGCTACACAGTGGCAAGAATCTCGGGAGATGTCGGTTATGAATCCGAGTCTGCCTTCAACCGGGCGTTCAAACGGGAATTTGGAGTGCCCCCGGCGCGGTTCCGGACGCAGGCCAGATCGGCGCGAAGGGCGGCACGTTTAGGACGGGAGCAAGCAGAAATGAAATCCTCCTCGCCCCGCAGGTAAAATCAGTGTCGCCAGCCACGAATTCCATTGAGCCCCCCCCAATCTGCAGGCTGTGTGGTGGCTGAAAAAAACGCGCATCAAAAAATGAAAAAAGGGCACTTTCGCTGGCTCCTATCCTCTATCCCCTCAATCGAAGCAGGGGGTGAACAACAATACCCCCGCAAAGTTGACCCAGAATTTGAGTATAAGCGGCGGTGTCGAGAGCCCTCAATTCAAGGGTTAGGTGGTAGCAGAGGGCGAAACTGCCCTTTTTTGCACTATTTTGGTGCAATCGCGAATTGTGATCGCGTCAGGAATGTACTTTACCTATTACGTCGTTCGAGTTCCCCGGCGGGTGAGACCCTCAAAATGGAGTTCAAAGACTTATCCT
>Ga0207862_1000012_pt1 | contig 40398 bp, 36 predicted proteins | sample LuqExpMetageno81_FD_187838 | JGI IMG/M metagenome (GOLD analysis project Ga0207862, IMG submission 187838) | Tropical forest soil microbial communities from Luquillo Experimental Forest, Puerto Rico - Sample 81 (SPAdes) | ecosystem: Environmental > Terrestrial > Soil > Tropical forest ... | reverse complement strand
CAAGCGGCTGGGCCGGTCCCAACCGGCGGTGAGCAATGCTCTTCAGCGGTTACGGCATCTGCTCGGCGACGAGTTGCTGGTGCGCGGTCCCGAAGGCTTCGTGTTGACGGCCCGAGCGGAAGAAATCCGCGGACCGCTACGCGAAGCCTTGGGACTGGTCGAAAGCTGCGTTTCGACGAAGCCGCGGTTCGATCCGGCGAAGGCGACCGGCGTGTTCCGGCTGAGCATGCCGGACCGGTTGAGTCTGGCGTTGATCCCGCCGTTGCTCGACCGCATGCAACAGCTTGCGCCGGGAGCGACGCTGCAGGTGACCACTGCAGATCGGCGGCAGGCGCTCGAATTGATTGACGAGCAGCGGGTCGATCTTGCGCTGGGATGTTTCGACGAACGCCCACCGCATCTGAATGCCGAAATCCTGATGCAGGAGGATTTGTTTTGCGTGGTTCGCCGTGGTCATCCGATTCTGCGCCGCGGCGCCAAATACGAGATCGAGAGGGTGCTCTCGTTCCCGCACCTCGTTGTCAGCGCGACCGGCAATTGGCGCGCGATTTTTGATGAGCTGCTGTCGCGCCATGGACTCCAGCGGCGCGCTTTGGTGGCCGTGACCAACTTCACCGTCGTGCCACACCTGCTTGATCGCAGCGACATGATCGGCGTGTTTACCAGGCATGCGGCCAGAGTGATTGAAGAAACATTCGGGCTGGTGACGAGGCCGCTGCCGTTGGCGGTGTCGATCGAAACGGCAATGATTTGGCAGCTTTCGGTACGACAGCGATCTGAAGTTCGAATGGCTGCGGCAGCAAGTCAGAGCGGTCTGCCGCGAAATCGCGACGAACGCCCGCCAGCGTCGGGGCTCGTGAACCTTGCGTAGGAAGTCGAGTGTGCGGCTGCGGGCCGTCACGGCGGCAGCTGGCACATAGGTCGGCCGCACATCATTCGTGAAGGCGTGGCCGGCTTCATACAAATAGATTTCGGTATCGGGAAAGGTGTGGCGGACAGCGTCGATCGTTATGGGCGGTTATAAAATCGATTGTCGGAATGCAGGGCATCCACCCTGTGAATGGCTAATCCCAGCCGCCCGGCACGCGCCCCACGGGATTGGCGATCCGTCCGTCGGGGCGCGCAAGCGCGGCGATGCGTGCCATTTCGTCCTCGCTCAGAGTGAAATCGAAAATGTGCGCGTTCTCGGCGATCCGTTGTTCATTCGACGAGCGCGGGATGACCGCGACTTGCTGCTGGAGCAGCCAGCGCAATGCGACCTGCGCGACGGTGCGTCCATGCGCTTCTGCGATTTCGGCGAGCACCGAATCGGAAAAGAGGCGCCCGCGCCCGAGCGGGCAATAAGCGATGAAGATGAGCTTGTGGCGCCGTACCGCGGCGAGCAGCTTCGACTGGTTGAGATACGGATGATACTCAGCCTGCAGCGCGACCAGCGGCTCGGAGCACAGCGCCACGGCTCGGTCGAGCAGCGCGATATTGAAATTCGCCACGCCGATGTTTCGCGCCAGCCCATCCCGCTTCGCCTTCGCAAGCGCCGGCATGTACTGCTCGGGCGCAATCTCCGGATTTGGCCAGTGCACCAGCAGAAGATCGACGTAGTTAGTCTGCAGCGCTTTCAGGCTCTGCTCGATGGAACGCGCGAAGTCGGCGGGCCGAAGGTTCTCGTGCGAGACTTTGGTCGTGATGAAGATTTCGGAACGTGGAATGCCGCTCGCACGAACCGCTTCGCCGACGACATGCTCGGTTCCATATTTGCGCGCGGCATCGATATGGCGATATCCCGCTGCCAGCGCGGCGAGCACGCTGTCGGGCGAGAGGCCGCCGGTGAGGGGTGAAGTGCCGAAGCCGAGGGCCGGGATCGACGCGCCCTGCGAGGAGAATTTCTGCAACATGACGCGCATATACGCGGAAGCGCCGGCGTCTAGTCAATTGCATTGGTGCCATGCGGTTGAGCCTGAGGCGGGTGCGTGGCAGTGTCCCCTAGAAGTAGGTCCATGCGTATAGGGTGCGGCTCGATGCTGTTAGAGGCCGGTTTGCGGAAGCTTGCGAGTATCCTCATTGTACTTGGATTAGCGTCGGCTTCGGCGCATGCCGCCGGGTCCTCCGACAGAACGACCAAGCTCGTCGTGCCTTTCGCGCCCGGCGGCGGCACGGACATCATCGCGCGCACCTTGGCCCAAGAGATGGGCAAGGATCTCGGCACGGTCATCGTCGAGAACAAGCCGGGCGCGGGCACGATCATCGGCACGCAGGCGGTCGCTTCCGCCGAGCCCGACGGGCACACTCTGGTGATGGCCACATTCGTGCATGCGGTGAATCCGGGCCTGCGCGAGCGGCTGCCCTACGATACCGACAAGGATTTCGCGCCGGTTTCGCTTGTCGCGCGCTCGTTCAACATCGTCGTTGTCAACCCGAATTCGAATATCAATTCCATCCGCGATTTGATCGCGGAAGCGAAAGCCAATCCGGGCAAGCTGAACTACGGCACATTCGGACCGGGTACGTCCGCACATCTTGCCGCCGAGCTTTTCGACAGCCTTGCGCATGTGAAGATCACGGCGGTGCACTACAAAGGCGCGGCGCCGGCGATCACCGATCTGCTCGGCGGCACGATCCAGGTGATGTTCACCACCGTTGCAAGCGCGGCGCCGCTGGTGAAGGCCGGCCAATTGCGAGCGCTTGCCGTCACCTCGTCTGAGCGCAATTCGGCGTTCCCCGATCTCCCGACGGTCGCCGAAGCGGGCGTGCCGGGCTACGCCGCGGAAAGCTGGTACGGGCTGTTCGCGCCGGCCAAGACGCCGGCCGATACAATCGCGCTGATCAACAAGAGCGTCGCGAAAGCCGTGAAGTCGCCGAACTTCAACACGCTCGCGGCGAACGAAGGCCTGATCATGGTCGGCGGCACCCCGGAGCAACTCAAGACCTACGTCGACGGCGAAGAGGCGCGCTGGCGCAAAGTCATCAAGGACGCAAACATCAAGCTCGAATGACCATGTCAAATCTCGTCGAGTTTTCGATCGCCGATTCCGTCGCCGTGCTGGCGCTCAACCGGCCGGAAGTGCGCAACGCCATCAACGATGCGATGCGCGGCGAACTATTCGCCGCGATCGAGCGCGCGGCAGCGGATGATGCGATCACCGCGCTGGTGCTGACCGGCAACGGCAAATCGTTCAGCTCCGGCGGCGACATTTCCGGCATGCGCGAGCGACTGAAGGCGCCGCAAGGCAAGGTCGCGTTCAATGGCTGGCGGCGCCAGGGGCAGATCCATCGCGTGGTCGGCGCGCTGCACGGCTTTCCCAAGCCGACAATCGCGGCGGTGAACGGCGGGGCGGCCGGGCTCGGCTGCGATATCGCGCTCGCCTGCGACTTCATCGTCGCCGCGGAAGACGCGGCGTTCACAATGAGCTTCGTCAAGCGCGGCCTCGTCTCCGACGGCGGCGGCATGTACTTCCTGCCGCGACGCATCGGCCTGCCGCGCGCGAAGGAATTGATCTTCACCGGCCGCAGCGTCGGCGCGAAGGAAGCGCTGGCGATCGGCCTTGCCGATCGCGTCAGCGCCAATCTTGTGACCGACGCCGTCGCATGGGCGCGCGAGCTTGGCTCCGGCTCGCCGGCCTCGATCGCGCTCGCCAAGTCGATCCTCGACCGCACGTTCGAATCGACGGAAGAACAGGTCTTCGCGCTCGGCCGCGAGGCGCAGGCGATCTGCTACACGACGGAAGAGCATCGCGCGTCGGTCGAGGCGTTCCTGAACAAGACCGGCCGCTAAATGGCCGCGCTCGACCGGCTGCTGAATCCGCGCAGCATCGCGCTGATCGGTGCGTCGGCGGACGCGAAAAAGCTGACCGGCCGGCCGCTGCATTATCTGCAACGGCACGGATTTCGAGGGGCGGTCTATCCGGTCAACCCGCGCGCGGAGAACATTGCCGGCGTCCGTTGCTATCCAGACATCGCGGCTCTGCCGGAGGCGCCGGATGTCGCGCTTGTTTTGCTCGGCGGCGAGCGGGTGCTCGAATCCGTTACGCAATTGAGCGCGCTCGGAACAAGTGCGGCGATCGTTCTCGCCAGCGGCTTCGGCGAGAGTGGTGAGAAGGGCCGCCGTCAGGAAGAAGAGATCAAGCGCGCGGCCGGTGCGATGCGCGTGCTGGGACCGAACAGCATCGGGCTCCTCAACGTCAGCGACGGTGTCGCACTCACGGCCTCGAATGCGCTGGTCGCAGACGAGCTTCTGCGGGGCTCGATCGCGCTCGTCTCGCAAAGCGGCGGCATTCTGGGGGCGCTGCTCTCGCGTGCGCAGGCGCAGGGGATCGGATTTTCCAAATTGGTCGCGACCGGCAATGAATGCGATCTCGACGTGTCCGACTTCGTCGCGCATCTCGCCGACGATCCGGCGACGACCGTCATCGCGCTTTATCTGGAAGGGCTGCGACATCCGCAGCGCTTTCGTGAAGCGGCGCTGAAAGCGCGCGCTGCCGGCAAGCCGATCGCCGCCTTCAAGGTCGGACGCTCGGATGCTGGGGCGCGCGCCGCGGTGTCGCACACTGGCGCGATGGCCGGTTCAGACGCCGTGTACGATGCGCTGTTCCGGCAGTTGGGAATCATCCGCGCGGACCGCTTTTCCGATCTGCTCGATCTGCCGATGGCGTTGAGCGCGCGGCGCCCGCTGACGGGCCGCCGGCTCGCTGTCGTGACCTCGACCGGCGGCGCCGCCAGTCTGCTCGCCGATGCCGCAGGCGGTGCAGGCTTCACGTTGTCGGAGCCGGATGCCGGGACGGCTGAACACTTGCGCGCGCTCGACATTCCTGGCGCGAGTCTCGACCGCAACCCGATCGATGTCACGCTTGCCGGCGTGAAGCCGGAGGTATTTCGCAACATTCTCGACACGCTGCTCGACAGTGCGACCTATGATGCGATCGCCGTCGTCCTCGGCTCGTCGGTGTTGCGCGATCCCGAAACCGTCGGCGGTCCGCTGCGCGACGCATTTGCGCGCGGCACGAAGCCGATCGTCGGCTTCGTCAGCCCTGATGCGCCGCATGTCGTCAACGCGCTCAATCGCGCGGGCGTACCCACCTTTGCGGCACCGGAAAGCTGCGCCGCGGCGCTCGTTGCGATGTGGCGCGCATCGCAATTCTCTGCACGCGGCGAGCCTGCGCGCGCCGCAAAAATCGGCGGCGACGTGCGCTCGCTACTTCGTCCCGGTGCGCTCAACGAGTCGGAGAGCATGGCGCTGTTCGAGCGCTTCGGCATCCGGGGCGCGGGCGAAACGATCGCCGCATCGCCGGCCGAAGCGCAGCGTGCTGCAGGTGAGTTCGGCAGCAATGTCGTTATTAAGATTCTTTCGCGCGAGGTGCTGCACAAAACTGAAGCCGGCGGCGTTGCGCTCAACGTCGCGGTGGGAGAGGTCGCGGCGGTCTGCACGCGTATGGCCGAGACTTTCGTCTCAAACACGGGCCATACGCCCGAAGGCTTTCTCGTTCAGGAGCAAATCGCCGGCGGCATCGAAATGATCCTAGGTGTACGCCGCGATTCGCAGTTCGGACCGCTGGTCCTGCTCGGTATGGGCGGCACCGCGGCAGAATTGCTGCACGATGTTTCCATGCGCCTCGCGCCGGTGTCGCGGCATGACGCGCAGGAGATGATCGACGAGTTAGCGACATCCGCTCTGCTGAAAGGGTATCGCGGCCGCCCCGCTGCCGATGTCGACGCGCTGATCAATGCGATCCTGGCCTTCTCCGGCATGGGCCTTGCGCTTGGCGATGCGCTTATTGAAGCCGAGATCAATCCGCTGTTCGTGTTCCCGAAAGGGCAGGGCGTCGTCGCCGCCGACGGACTGGTGGTCGGCTCGGACCGCGTCTAGCTCATTGCATCGGCGAGAATGCCGAGGCCAGCCAAGAGCTACACGAGCGCCAATAACGCGTTCAGCACGATGAGCAGCGCTCCTCGCCATTGTCCGTGATCGGCTTGCACCGGCGCGAGCGGCTACCTGTTTGGAGCCTGACCGGTGGTCTCCGGCTGTTGCTGTTGTTGCTGCTGCTCACGCGCGGGCTTGTTGGCTTCGTGCAGCAAACAGCGCCTTCATAAGTTTGCCACCTGTGTGTTGGCGGGCAACCTTTCGATTCACACAATCGTTCCAGGGCGGCGCCGATGCCGTCGACGGAAGACGTTCCGCGAATAGTCAACTGAACAGATACGTCAATTCATACATGGTCGCGCTCACGGCGCCGGCGGCCGGGATCGTCACCACCCAGGCAATGACGATGTTGCTGGCGACGCCCCAGCGCACGGCCGACACTTTGCGCGCGGCACCGACGCCAACGATCGAGCCGGTGATCGTGTGCGTGGTGGACACCGGAATCCCGAGCCAGGTGGCGGCGAACAGGGTGATCGAGCCCCCCGTCTCGGCGCAGAAGCCCTGCATCGGTGTGAGCCGGGTGATCTTCGAGCCCATCGTCTTCACGATGCGCCAGCCGCCGGCCAGTGTGCCGAGCGCCATTGCAGTCTGACAGGTCAGCACGACCCAGAGCGGCACATAGAAATGATCTCCGAGTTGATGCTGTGAATATAACAGCGCGGCGATGATCCCCATCGTCTTCTGCGCATCGTTGCCGCCGTGGCCGAGCGAATAGAGCGAGGCGGAGATGAACTGCAGCTGCTGGAATGTGCGGTCGACCGCGTACGGCGTCCAGCGCACGAAAGTCCACGATAGCCAAAGGACCATCAGCAGGGCGAGGATGAAGCCCACGACGGGCGAGCCGACGATCGCCAGCAAAGTCGGCGTTACGCCTTTCCAGATGATTGCTTTGGTGCCGGCCTTGGCGAGCCCGGCGCCAAGCAATCCGCCGATCAAAGCGTGCGAACTGCTGGAGGGAATGCCGAGCAGCCAGGTTACCACGTTCCACACGATGGCGCCGGTCAAGGCGGCGAAGATGACGCTTGCGTCGGCGAGTGTCGGATCGACGATGCCGGTGCCGAGCGTATTGGCGACGTGCAGGCCGAAAAATAGGAACGCGATGAAATTGAAAAATGCAGCCCAGAATACGGCGTAGTGCGGTCGCAAGACGCGGGTCGAGACGATCGTTGCAATGGAGTTCGCGGCGTCATGCAGGCCGTTCAGGAAATCAAACAGCAGGGCGACCCCGATCAATCCGAGGAGGAGCGGAGTGGAAAGGGTGACCTCCATCGCAAATGTCTTCTGAAATAATTTAAACGTGTTCGATGACGATGCCGTGCATCACGTTCGCGACGTCGTCGAAACGATCGACTACTTTCTCGAGATGATCGTAGACTTCGTGGCCGGTGAAGAACGAAAGATCTTTCTTGTCGCGCGAGGCCTTGAACAGGGCCTTGACGCCGAGATCGTGCACGTCGTCGCCGTGCCCCTCGAGCGCGGACAACTTCTCCGTCAAGCTGCTGATGCGAACCGCTTCCGAGCTGATGTTCTTCAACAGCGGCACCGCCTCCTGCACCAGACGCGCGGAATTGACGATGATGTCGCCCATCTCCTGCATCTGCGGGGTGAAGTGATCAATCTCGAACAGGATGACCGACTTGGCGGTCTTCTGCATTTGGTCGATCGAGTTGTCCATCGCCGTGATGAGCTCGCGGATGCTGCCGCGGTCGAACGGCGTGATGAACGTCCGCCGTACCGCGATCAGCACGTCGCGCGTGACGTCGTCCGCCTGCTGCTCGCTGCTCATGACCTTCTGGCAATTCGCCGCGATCGCGTCGCCACCGTCGAGCATCGCGCGCAACGCCAGCGCGCCCTGCAAAACCGAGTCGGAATGTCGCGCGAATAGGTCGAAGAACTTTTCCTCTCGCGGCATCAGCGCGCGAAACCAGCCGAGCACGGTTCATGTCCCTTTATGGCCGTGTGCGAGGAGGTCGCACCCGTGGTCGAGCGGAAAATAGGGTACGCACCGGGGCCGCGCAAACGCGCTGGGCGCATCGCGCGTATTCGCCTGTGTACAAGGTCAGGGAGAAGAGGGCAGATTTTACGAGAAAAATGGCGCGCCCGAGACGATTCGAACGTCCGACCTTTGCCTTCGGAGGGCAACGCTCTATCCAGCTGAGCTACGGGCGCCTGCTTCTCCAGATAGCGGAAACGGCCCGGAGCGGCAACCGCGCTTCGCCGGTGCAAAAACCCCCGCGCAGCAGGCCTTTTTTGCCCCTTCCTGTGGTTAAACCCCCAAAAACCTGGCTTTTCCGCTTGCGCATAAAAACGAATCTCTTAGTGCTTGCAAATATGCGCATGGGGCGCTGAAGGAGATTTTTCTATGGCAGCAAAAGCCGCCGCAACCGCCAAGCCGAAGGCCGCGAAGCCGGTCACCTCCCGCCAACTCGCCGCTGCGATCTCGGAACAGCACCAGCTGACCAAGAAGCAGGGCCTGGAAGTCATGGACGACCTCGTCGGCATGATCACCAAGCACCTGAAGAAGGGTGAGCGGGTGAAGATCGCCGGCCTCGGCATCCTGCAGGTGCGCAAGCGCGCCGCCCGCATGGGCCGCAATCCGGCCACCGGGGAAGCGATCAAGATCAAGGCGTCGAAGAAGGTCGCGTTCCGCGCCGCGAAGGATCTCAAGGAAGCGATCTGATCGTCGCTGCAGCGTTTCGGATGGCCTCGCCGGTGCACAGCCGGCGGGGCTTTTTTGTTTGCGTGGCCTTGAGTCCGGCCCATCCTGCTCTAAGACGGTGTCGGTTCGCGTGCCCGTGGGTGGAGCAAGGATTCCGGCGTGACCGTTGAAGCAAAGGCCGCTCCGATGACCGTCTCAGGCGTTCTGCCTGGTCTCGTGCTTTCCGGGATTGTCGCAGCGGCCGGTTACATGCTCGCGCCCTATGTCGCGCGGGTGGTGCCGATCCCGAACATGGTGATCGCCTTGGTGATCGGGATCGCGCTCAATCCGATCGCCGCGCGTCCCTGGACGCAGGCCGGCATGGCGTTCTGCGTACGCACGGTACTGCGCTGGGCTGTGGCCCTGCTCGGCTTGCGCGTCGCCGTCGGCGACATCGCTGCGCTAGGGTTCGGCAGCGGCTTGGTGATCGTCGTGGCGATGACGGCCACCGTGCTATCCGGCTTTCTGTTCGCGCGATGGAGCGACCGCACGGACGCCTTTGGCGCGATGGTGGGCGTCGGCACCGCGGTGTGCGGTGCGTCCGCGACGCTCGCCTGCTCGACGGTCGTGCCGGACTATCGCGGCAAGCAGGCCGACATCGCGTTCGTCGTCGTCGCGGTCAACGCGCTGGCGACGCTCGCGATGCTGATCTATCCGCCGCTCTGTCTGCCGCTCGGTTTTGACGCGCGCAGCACGGGCGTGATGCTCGGCGGCACTATTCACGATGTCGCGCAGGTGGTGGGCGCGGGCTACGCGGTTTCCGAGACGGTAGGCAACACCGCGGTGATCGTGAAGCTCTTCCGCGTCTTCCTGTTGCTGCCGACGGTGCTGGGCGTCGGCTGGTATTTCACCCGGCAGGGCAAGCGGCACGGCGAGGCGCGTGTGCCCGTGCCGGTGTTCGGCATTGTGTTTTTATTTCTTTGCGCGGTGAACAGCGCTGTCCCGCTCGTGCCGTCGCTGCTGCCGGTCTATGCGCCGATCAAAGCGGCGTTAGTCGAAGCTTCCACATGGGGCCTCCTGCTCGCGATCGGCGCGCTCGGTCTCGGTACGTCGGTGAAGACGATCTTCGCGCTCGGATGGCGGCACATCGCGATGGCGCTCGCGAGCACGATCGTGATCTTCGTGATCGTGACAGGCGGCTTGTTGCTTATGCGGATGATGTGACTGCGGTTCACTTCTCCAGCGTCACCGTCTTGAAATCCGCCGGCAGCACGATCTCCAACAGTTCGCAATCGTCGGAGTAGCCGCGCACAGTGTGCTTGATCCTCGGCGGCTGGATCCAGCACGAGCCGACCTGGAAGGTGTGCACGCCTTCGCCCTCGAATTCGCTTCGGAACCAGCCTTTCAGCACGTAGACCATTTGAAACTCGACGTCGTGATAATGCGGGATCGCGACCTCCGAGTCCTCGAACGGCTTGGTCATGCGGATCACATGCGCCTGCACCATGCCGCCGGTCGCGGGCGCCAGCCCGAGATCGCGATAGGCGGAATAGGCGCGCAAGCCGGTGTCGAAGTCTTCCTCGCGGTGATGGCTGACGGTGAATTTTTGCTTTGGCCGGCGTGGGCGGGCCGCAACGGTGCGTTTGGCAGCTTTTGACGTTTTCGATTTTCTAGCTTTGGCTTTACTTTTGACAGTTCGCGCTTTCTTCGTCTTTGCCATCGCGCCCCTCCCGACCAACTCCGTCATGCCTGGCCTTGTGCCGGGCATCTACGTCTTACAGGGATGCAAAGCTTAAAGACGTGGATGGCCGGAACAAGCCCGGCCATGACGGAAAGAACTGCGCCGGAGAGAAAGTCCGATCAGTCCGCCGCTTCGGCGACGCCGCCATGCGCCTTCGACCAGCCGGCCGGATCGTGCATGAAGGCCTCGACTTCGGCGAGCATCTTCGGATCGAATTTGCCGCTCGCCTTCGCCACCGCCAGCACGTCCCACCACGTGGTTAGCGCGTGCAAGGTGACGCCGAGATCGCCCAGAATTCTGCGGCTGTCCTTGTAGATATCATAGAAGAACAGCACGAAGCAGTGCTCGCAGTGGCCTTCCGCGTCGCGGATCGCCTTGACGAAATTGACCTTGCTGCGTCCGTCGGTCGCGAGGTCCTCGACCAGCAGCACGCGCTGCCCGGGCAGGAGCTGTCCCTCGATCTGCGAGCCGCGGCCGAAGCCTTTCGGCTTCTTGCGTACGTACTGCATCGGCAGATGCAGCCGGTCGGCGACCCAGGCCGCGAACGGAATGCCCGCGGTCTCGCCGCCAGCGACCGCGTCAATCTTGTCGCGCCCGATGTCGCGGTCGATGCCTGCGATCATCAAGTCCATCAGCGTCGCGCGCACGTCCGGAAACGAGATCAGCCAGCGCGAGTCGTTGTACACAGGGCTCGCCCAGCCGGACGTGAAGATGAACGGCTTGTCGGTCATGAACCGCACCGCGCCGGTGTCGAGATACATGCGCGCGGTGAGTTCGGCGATGGTTTTGCGGTCGAGGAAGCTGCTCATGCCGCCGTTCAAAGCACGGAACGGGTCAGGCCGCCAAGCCGCAATGCCGTCCCAGCACACAGGCGAGATCGAGCAACGCCTCGTCGCCGCCCGCCCAGCCGATGAAGGACAGCCCGACCGGGCAACCATCCAGCGTTCCGGCCGGTAGGTTCACCTGCGGCAGACCGGCGACTCCGGCCGTGCAGGTGAGCCGCATGACGCGTGTGCGGAACTTGTCCATGTGGGCGGCCGAGCCGTCGACCAGCGGCGCGATGCACGGCGCGGTCGGCAGCGTGAGCAATGTGCCGGGCATCACGACGCGGCGGACATGGGCGCGCGCTTCGGCCACGATCGCCCGCGCGGCATTCGCTTCCGCAGCGGTCACACGCGACGCGGCCTCCAGCCGCTCGCGGATGCCCGGGCCCGGTTCGGGCTTGTACTCCTGAATGAAAACACCGAAGCTCTGCCAGGTTTCGAACGCCTGCACGACACGGAACGCTTCGCGCCACGGATCGAAGCCCTGCGGTGCAATGCGCGCGTGCTCGATCAGCGGCAGGTCGGTCGCCATCATCTCGATCGCGCTGCGCAGGAGATCGGCGACAACCTCATCCGCCTCGCTGAATGCATCCTCAAGCACGATCACACGATCGATATGTCCCGGCATACCGTTCTTGTCGAGCAGCACAGTGCCGAGCGTGCGAAGCAGTCCGGGCCCCGCGCTGAACCAGCCGGGCGTATCGAAGGACGGTGCCATCTCGGTCGTGCCGGTCGCATCGACGCGATGAAGCGTCGGGCGCAGGCCGTAGAGTCCGTTGAACGATGCGGGAATGCGCACCGATCCGCCGGTGTCGCTGCCGAGCGCGAAATCGCAGGCGCCGGATGCGACCGCGGACGCCGATCCGCTGGATGAGCCGCCCGGAAGGCGTCCCGGCGCGCGCGGATTGACCGGGGTGCCGTAATGCGCGTTCGCACCGGCCACGCTGTAGAAGAACTCGTCGCACACGGTCTTGCCGACAATGGTCGCGCCGGCATCGAGAATACGTTGCACGGCGGCGGCATTCTTCGTCGCCGGCGGATGCTTCTCCAGCCACGTCGGGCTGCCATTGCCGGTGCGCGTGCCGGCGATGTCGTACATGTCCTTTACCGCCGCGGTGAGACCGGCGAGAGGGCCGGTGGGCGCTCCCTTGATCGGCGCGACGATGTCGTGCGGCACGAAGGCCGATCGGTAGAGCGGCTCATTCATTGGCGTTGCGTCCGGTACCAGTCGAGAATCTTTTCGCCGTTCCATGCGACGACGCCGTCGTGCGCGAGCAGTTCGGCGAATGTGCGCTGCACGTGGCCGATGCGGTGCGGCACGCCGGAGAGATAGGGGTGGCAGGCGATCGCCATGATCTTCGGCCGCTCGGCCGACTCGGCATACAGCCATTCGAACTGATCGCGCGCCCGCGTATACATCATGTCCGATGCATGATGCTGCAGCGCCATCATGACGATGTCGTGGATCTCGAAATTGTACGGCAGCGCGACCATCGGCTTGTGCGTCGTCTTCAGCGTCACCGGTTCGTCGTCGAGCACCCAGTCGCCGATATATTCGATGCCGGCCTCGGAGAGATAGTCGAGGGTGTCGAAGGTCTGTGTCAGCCCGGGCCCGAACCAGCCGCGCGGGCGCTTGCCGGAAAACTTCTCGATGATCTGGATCGACTTCATGATTACGCCGCGCTGATCTTCCGTCTTGTGCATCGGCACCTGATCGTAGCCGTGCGCGTTCAATTCCCAGCCGGAATCGAGGCAGGCCTCGACCACGCTCGGATAGGTCTCGCAGACGCGCGCGTTCAGCGTGACCGTCGGCGATACGCCGAGCTTCTGGAACATTTTGCGCAGGCGCCAGAAGCCGACGCGCATGCCGTATTCGTGCCAGCTCCAGTTCGGATGATCCGGCAGCATCGGCTGGCCCTGCGGCGGCGTGATCACCATCCGTGCCATCGGCCGGCCCATGTCCCATTCTTCCAGCGCCAGCACCGGCCAGATGACGAGCCGCACGCCGTCGGGAAGATTGAGCGGCGGCCGATCCTCGATCGAGGAAAAGACGAGACGCTCGCGGGGGTGCATGGGTGTCCTCTTTTTCCGAGGCGATGCAACTGTGTTCCCTTCGCCTTGCAGGGGGAGGCAAGGAGAAAGGTTAGGGTGCGTTCGGGCCAACCTGCTTGAACCAATCCGCGATCTGCGAGCCTGTCCAGAACAGCACGTCGGAACGGCCGCGAATCTTCTCGAAGATCATGCGGAAATACTTCGCGCGATGCGGCGCGCCCATGATGTAGGGGTGCACCGAGATTGCCATCACGCGCGCCGAGCCCATCGCGCGCGCGTCCGCGTATATCTGCTCAAACTGATCCATCGCGCGTTCGTAGAACTCGTTTGCCTTGTGATGCTGGATCAGCATCATCGCCACGTCGTTGCATTCCTGCGTGTAGGGAATGTTGAGGATCGGCTTGCTGCGCGTCTTCAGCCACACCGGCTGATCGTCTAATACCCAGTCGGCGACGTAGTCGTAGCCTTCCTCGGCAAGAATGTCGGGCGTCTCCCACGTTTCGGTGAGACCCGGCCCGAGCCAGCCGCGCGGACGCTTGCCCGTCGCCTGGGCGAGGACGTCCGCGCTCTTCTTGATGTCGGCGCGCTCGTTCTCGACCTTCTGCATGTTGCGTTGGGTATAACCGTGACCGACGAACTCCCAGCCGCGCTCGACACAAGCCTTCACCAGTTCGGGGAAAGCTTCGACGGCGACGCCGTTGATGTTCATCACGCCGGGAATTTTGAAATCGTCATAGACCTGCAGCAACCGCCAGAAGCCGACGCGGTTGCCGTATTCGTGCCAGCACCAGTTCGGAATGTCCGGCATCGGCGAGCCGCCGGCGGGCGGCGTCAGCACAGTACGCGGCATCGTCTGCGTCGGGTCCCAGTCCTCGACATTGGTCACGACCCACACCACCATACGCGCGCCGTCCGGCAGCTTGAGCGGGTGGCGGCTGGGAATCGGCGAATAGGCGATGCGGTCGTTCGGCAGCATGCCGACGGGCGGCTTTTCGAGCTTCACGGACGTTCCTCGTCTTATGTTTTGTTATTTCGAAAGCGATTTGTACCAGTCGAGCATCTGCACGCCGTTCCAGTGCAGCACCCCGTCGTGCTTGTTCACGTAGTCGTAGATCTGCTCGAGATATTTGATCCGGTGCGGCTGGCCGCTGATGTAGGGATGGATCGCCAGCGCGCAAAATTTCGCGCGCTTCTCGCTTTCGGCATAGAGCCGGTCGAACTGATCCTTCGCGCGCTGCAAGAGATAGTCGCTCTGATGATGCTGCACCAGCATCATCGGGATGTCGTTGAGTTCCAGCGTATAGGGCAGCGTGACGAGCGGACCGTTCGCGGTGCGGATCGTCGTCGGCTCGTCGTCGTAGACCCAGTCGCCGATATATTCGAGTCCAGCCGCCCTCAGGAGATCGGGCGTCTCCAAGGTCTGCGTCAGCCCTGGCCCGAGCCATCCGACCGGCTTCTTGCCGCAGAATTTCGTGAGCGCGTCCATCGTGCGCGCGATCATTCCGGCCTGGTCCTCTTCCTTATGGATCGGGCCCTGTTCGTAGGCGTGGCCCATGAACTCCCAGCCGTTCTTCAGCGCCTCTTCGGCGACGCGCGGGTAGTCTTCGCAGATGCGTGCGTTGGCCGCGAGGGTCGGCCGGATGCCCAGCCGCTTGTACAGGTCGAAGAAGCGCCAGCACCCGACGCGCATGCCGTATTCGTGAAAGCCCCAGTGCACCACGTCGGGCATCGGCGAAATGCCGGTCGGCGCAGGCAGCACGGTGCGCGCCATCGGCTTGCCAATGTCCCACACCTCGTAATTGACGATGCTCCAGAACACGATCCGCGCATTGCCGGGAAGCTTCAACGGCGGGCGGTCGACGATGGCCGAATAGTTGCAGCGCTCGCGCGGGATCATCGGATTGGGCACGCTACACTCCCGTCTTTTCTTGTTTTCGAAGGCGCAATCGACCCCCGAACGCGCGCGCACTTTGTCACGCAGGCGCGCCGACGCGCAAGCCGACCCGCCGCCGCGCGGAAATGCGTTCACACGCTTGCGGCTTGACGGAGTGCAAGAGCAGATTGGCCCGTGCGACTTACTATGACATTGTCAAATAGCGCGTTTGCCGGAGCACACGTCATGCCGAGCCATCTTGCCTGGCCGTTTTTTGAGGACAGGCATCCCGCCTGGGCGGAGAAAGTCGACGCCTGGGCGCGCGACAATCTGGCTCACGTCGATCATCACGACACGGACGCCGCCTGCCGCGATCTGGTGAAACGTCTCGGCCGCGATGGGCTACTGAAGGTCACGGCGCCGGGCGAGGGCAATGAGAAGATGGACGTGCGCACGCTTGCGCTCGCACGCGAGACGCTTGCCTCGCACGATGGGCTCGCCGATTTCGCCTTCGCGATGCAGGGGCTCGGCGCCGGGCCGGTCTCGCTGTTCGGCAACGAGGCGCAACGCGCCGAATGGCTTTCGAGGACGCGCGCGGGCGATGCGATCGCCGCTTTTGCGCTGTCCGAGCCGGCATCCGGTTCTGACGTTGCGAACATTGCGACGACGGCGCGGCGCGACGGCAGCGACTATGTGCTGGATGGCGAGAAGACGTGGATTTCGAACGGCGGCATCGCCGATCTCTATACCGTGTTCGCGCGCACTGGCGAAGCGCCGGGTTCGCGCGGCCTCACCGCGTTCATCGTCTCCGGTGACAATCCCGGTCTTTCGGTGGCCGAGCGCATCCCCGTGATTGCGCCGCATCCGCTCGCCCGCATCCGGTTTTCCAATTGCCGCGTGCCTGCTTCGGCCATGATCGGCAAGCCGGGCGAAGGCTTCAAGATCGCGATGGCGACGCTCGACGTTTTTCGCACGACGGTCGGCGCGGCGGCGCTAGGCTTTGCGCGACGCGCGCTCGCCGAGACGCTCAAGCGCGCCTCGAAGCGCGAACTGTTCGGCGCTCCGATGAGCGAATTGCAAATGGTGCAAGGCCATCTTGCCGACATGGCGCTGGAGGTCGACGCGGCCGCACTGCTGATCTATCGCGCGGCCTGGACCAAGGACATGGGCGCGGCGCGGGTCACCCGCGAAGCCGCGATGGCGAAACTGTATGCGACGGAAGCCGCGCAACGCGTGATCGACAGCGCGGTGCAGCTGCATGGCGGCGTCGGCGTCGTGTCCGGCCATCCGGTCGAGACGCTATATCGCGAAATCCGCGCGCTGCGCATCTACGAAGGCGCGAGCGACGTGCAGAAGATCGTTATCGCGCGCAGTGTTCTTTCAGATGCCGCGCGCTGACTAGCGCCGGCGCTTTGTCCGTCGCGCAGCGCTTCGTTTCGGGGCCGCACGTCCAGCACTGCGCGCGGCCGCTTTGCGCTGCGGCCAACTTCCTTCCGCCTTGTCGAGCCGTACGCTCCAATATTCGAACGCGCGCGCGACCGGCCCGGGCTGCAGATTGTAAGGCCCAGCCAATTCCGTTTCGCCAGGCGTAAGCGGCGAGACATGCCCGAGCCCATGCGCCTGGATCTGCAGCGCCGCATTGCGCGCCGTGTAGATCGTGCGGAACACCAGCTCTTCCAAATCGTGGCCCGCCACCGTCGCGCCATGCCGCCGCATCAGCACCAGCCAGTGCGGTCCGAGCGCGCGCGCAAGGGAAACGGCCTGGTGCGGCTCGCGCACGATCAGATTGGTATCGCCGAATTCGTCGCGCGAGTCCCAGAACGGCGCGGCCGACCCAAGCGTCGCGCCGAGGTGATAGACAGGCTTCAGCTCCATGCCGGAAATGCAGAACGGCAGGATCGAGGACGCGTGATGATGGCACACAGCGTTTACGTCCGGCCGCGCCTTGTAGATTTCGCCATGGATCACGCGCTCGCCGTAAAGCCGCTGCGCCGGTGTTTTGATCGGCTCGGAGTCGAGCGTGAATTCGAAGATGTCGTCCGCCTGCACGAGCTCGGGGCTGCGCGAATAGCTCAGCAGGTAACGCTCGGGATTGGTCGGATGGCGCATGCTAACGTGTCCGAACGCGTCGAGCACCCCTTCATTGGCGATGATGCGGTTGGCGCGCGCGAGCTTTTCGCGCGCTTCGGCGAGCGGTGACGGCACGGTTTCCCCCTTCGAATGCGATTTGCGGCAGATTAGCGTCTATTTGCGCGGCGACCACTGCCGCGGCGCGAGCTCGAACGCCGCGAAGTTGAAGCCCGGCGCGACGGTGCAACCGACCAATGTCCAGTCGCCGAAGCTTTCGGCTGCCTGCCACGCGCGCGCAGGGACAGTGACTTGCGGCACTTCGTCAATGTGCACGTCCGGCCCGAGGCGGACGATCTCCTCTTTCGCGCCATCGACGATCTCGAGCTTGAGCGGAGCGCCGGCGTAGTAGTGCCAGACCTCCACCGCATCGATGCGGTGCCAATGCGAGCGCTCGCCGCGCGCGAGCAGGAATAGAATGGCCGTGGACGCGGGCCGTCCATCGATCAAACGCGTGTCGCGAAAAGTCTCGCGATAGTGCCCGCCCTCCGGATGCGGCTTGAGCGCAAGTTTTTGAATCATCTCGGCGGCAGTGGGGGCGGGCATCTCGTTCCCTTTTCGGTGTCATGGCCGAGTCTGTCCCGGCGAGAACCAAATTCCGCCCCATCCTGAGGAGCGGTCCCAAGGACCGCGTCTCGAAGGATGCAGCGGCCACCGATCTCGGGTTTACCCGAGATCGGCACCTTTAAAGAGGCGCGACAGGCCGCGGACGAATTAAAACTTGTTCTTCCGCGCTCTGATCTCGGCGAAGACTTCCGCTGGCGGCTTGCCCGTCATTCCGATGTCGGTTGCCAGGTCAGGGACGTCCGCGCGCAAGAACGGATTGGCGAGCTTCTCGTCGCCGATGGTGACGGGAATGGTCGCCTCGCCCTTCTGCACCTGCTCGCGCGCCTGCGCTTTGCGCGAGTTCAGCACCGGGTTGCCCTTGTCGATGCTCAGCGCGAATTTGATGTTCGCGAGCGTGTATTCGTGACCGCAGTAGATTTGCGTGTCGTCCGGCAGGTCGCGAAGTTTCTTCAGCGAATTCCACATCTGCTGCGGCGTGCCTTCGATCACGCGGCCGCAACCGATCGAGAACAAGGTGTCGCCGACGAAGGCGAGCTTGTCCTTGTGAAACCAGTAGGCGATATGGCCGAGCGTGTGGCCGGGCGTTTCGATGACGTTGGCGGCAAGATTGCCGACCTTCACCGTGTCGCCTTCGCGCACGATCTCGTCGACCGCGGGCACTTTCGCCGCCTCTCCCGCCGGGGCGACGACGCGGCACTTGTGGCGGTCCTTCAGTGCCTGGATGCCTTGGGTGTGGTCGGCGTGGTGATGCGTGACCAAGATGTCGGTCAGCCGCCAGCCCATCTCCTTGAGCGCCGCTTCGACCGGGCCCGCTTCCGGCGCGTCGATCGACGCCGTCGCGCCCGTCTCGCTGTCGTGCAGCAGGACGCCGTAGTTGTCGGACAGGCAGCGGAAGAGGCGAATTTCTGCGGGCATTGGGCGTTCTCCTCGGCGGCATCCGTGTAGCACGACGGGGAATGGGCGGGTACGCGCAGAGTTCCAGTTTGGCAACTGTCACGCAGACGTTCTGTGCTATTTTTGTCGTATGTCGATCGATGTGGTTGACCTACGCAACTTCTACGGCCAGCGGCTGGGGGTGGTGGCACGCCGCCTCATCGGCCGGGGAGTACGCGGGCTCTGGCGCGAAACCGCCGGCCAGCGGGTGCTCGGGGTCGGGTACACGACGCCTTATCTCGGCTTGTTTCGGGAAGAGGCGGAGCGGTGCCTCGCCTTCATGCCCGCGGGCCAGGGCGTGGTGAAATGGCCCTCCGCACGGCCGACCTTATCCGCCTTGGTGGACGAGAACGAATTGCCGCTCGCCGATGCGGCGGTCGACCGCGTGCTCTTGGTGCACGCGCTGGAAATGACCAACGATCCGGCCGCGCTGCTGCGGGAGGTCTGGCGGGTGCTGGCGGCCGGCGGCCGGTTGCTCGCCATCGTGCCGAACCGGCGCGGCCTCTGGGCACGGATGGACACGACGCCGTTCGGGCACGGCCGCCCCTACTCACGCACCCAGATCAATCAGATTTTGCGCGAGACGTGGTTCACGCCAACCGGCTGGAGCGAGGCTCTCTACATTCCGCCGGTGCCGCGCGGTTGGTTCTTGCGCGCGGCGTTTGCGTGGGAGCGCACGGGTGCGACTCTCTCAGCGCCATTTGCGGGCGTGCATCTGGTCGAAGCGACGAAGCAGGTCTATCGCCCCGTGCCAGCGCAGCGCGTGAAGCGCCGGTTTGTGCCGGCGCTCGAGCCTGCGCTCACTCCGGCGCCGCGACCTGGAGGCTGAGGCCTATTCCGACGTGTCGGCGGATTCGGCACCTTGGCCAGACATGTCGGGGCGATCGGGACGATAGCCACCGCGGCGGCGGCGGCGGCGATGATGGCCCCCGAAACGCTCGTTGCGCTCGCCCGGCTCATGGCCGTTCGGACCGCCATTGACCTGCGGCTGCGGTCCGCCGCCGGTGATGAATGCCGGCAGCCCGTTGCTCTCGTGCTCGCCAGAAGGCTGCGGCTGCGGATAAGGTTGCGGCTGCGGCTGGGGCTGCGGACGCACGTGCATCTGATCGCGGGGCGGGAAGGGCTGCCCCTCGCGCGGCAGATGCGGCAGATAAGGTTGCGCCTGCGGCTCACGCGGCACGAAGCTGGGCTCGTTCTGGCCGCCGAAAGGCTGCTCGTCGTCGCCATCGTCAAACGCGTCGTCAGCGGCGCCCTGCGGCATGCCCTGCTGCTGATTGTAATAGGGGTTCTGCTGCCGGAACTGTTCCTGCGCCGCGGCGATCAGGCGGAAATAGTGCTCGGCGTGCTGGTAGTAATTCTCGGCCGCCACGGGGTCGCCCGAGCTCTGCGCGTCGCGGGCGAGCTGGATGTATTTTTCCGCGATATGCGAAGCCGTGCCGCGAATCTTTACGTCCGGACCATTCGATTCATAGACCCGCGTGAGCGGGTTCTGGCTTTTGCGATGATTATTGCCCCGACCCCGCATACGCTTTTGACCGTTTCTCATGATTTCCCTGTTCGCCGATTGATCTTTGGCCGCCATTCCCGGACGGCGCGTTCCACATGAAGCAAGTCCAAACCAATACTGTCGCGCGGGCGGACTTGCCTCGTCCGCGCAGGAATTGACGCTCGGCCGCGAGCTATCGCGATTGCGTTTTTCCCAATGACCGTAGCAACCCTATGGCCGCGGTCTTGCCGCGCCATTGCCGACCTTTCGTTACGCGCACCGTTTTTCGTCTCAGGATAGTGATGCGCCCAACCGGTGAAAACACTCGGCCCATTTCGGCGCCAACTCCGGCCCCCCGGACCAGACTGCGCCGTGCTCTCCTGTCCTGCGGCCACTCAGAGCGACTTGCTCCGGGGTCCCTGCGGACGATGCTCACGGGCCGATTCCGTGAATGAAAGCTAGTCGTTTCCTCCCGGTAATCCAAGTGGTTTTTCGTCTTTTGACCCACCTGGCATGCGAGTTTTTTAGCTTGGTGAACGAGCAATGCACTATCCGCATGCCTCACATCGGTAATTGCGCCACCAGCGCCCGAGCTATGCCGGCGAGGTCTGGGCGTACCGTCTTCACCTGCAGTCCCGCAACGCTCGCCAAAGCTCGAACGGCAGCTTCCTGGCCGATCCCGAGTTCCACGATCAGCCATCCGCCGGGCCGAAGCAGGCCGGGCGCCGCCGCCGCGATTGCGCGATAGGCATCGAGCCCGTCTGCGCCACCATCCAAAGCAAGTTTCGGGTCGAAGTCGCGGACCTCGGGCTCGAGTGTCTCGACGGCTCCGCGGGCGATATAAGGCGGGTTCGAAACGATAAGGTCGAAGCGACCGCCGATCGCGTCCGCGACATTGCAGACCACGAATGTGCAACGCGGCGTCAGTTCGAGCCGTTCCGCATTTCCGCGGGCGACCGCAATCGCCGCGCTGCTTATGTCCGTCGCCACACTGAGGGCCTGCGGCAATTCGGTCAGCAACGCGAGCAGCAGCGCAGCCGTGCCGGTGCCGATGTCGAGGATTTTGAGCTTTTCTGCGCGCAAGCCGAGGCTGTCGATTTCGTCTAGCGCCGCTTCGACTATTGTCTCCGTTTCCGGCCGCGGCACCAGCACGTCCGGCGTGACGCGGAACGGCAAACTCCAAAATTCCTTTTCTCCGAGAATGCGCGACACCGGCTCGCGCCTGGTGCGCCGCGCCGCGAGCGCTGCCGCGGCTGAAGCCTCGCGCGCCTCGAGAATGCGGTCGGACTGCGAGATCAATTGCGCACGGGTGAGATGCAGGGCCGCGCAGATGAGCGCGCGCGCGTCGGCTCCGGGCGAATCGATGCCGGCGAGCCGGAAGGTTCGGACCATCAGTCGCTGGGCATCGGCGACGCTGACGCCCGCTTTCAGGCCGGGCACCGCGCGCGCAGCGCTCATTGCACGCCTTCGGCCGCCAGCAGATCGGCCTGATGCTGCGTCACCAGCGCATCGATCAATTCGCCGAGCGCCTCGCCTTCGATCACCTGCGGCAATTTGTAGAGCGTCAGGTTGATGCGGTGATCGCTCACGCGCCCCTGCGGGAAATTGTAGGTGCGAATGCGCTCGGAACGGTCGCCCGAGCCGATCTGGCCGCGGCGCTCGGCCGCGCGCTCGGCATCGAGCTTCGAGCGCTGCTGGTCGTAGAGCCGCGCGCGCAGCATCGCCATCGCCCTAGACTTGTTCTTGTGCTGCGAGCGTTCCTCCTGCACGTAGACCACGATGCCGCTCGGCATGTGCGTGATGCGGATCGCCGATTCCGTCTTGTTGACGTGCTGGCCGCCCGCGCCGCTTGCGCGCATCGTGTCGATGCGCAGATCGGCGTCGTTGATCTGGATATCGACGTCTTCTACCTCCGGCAGCACGGCAACCGTCGCAGCGGAGGTGTGAATCCGACCGGACGCCTCGGTGTCGGGCACGCGCTGGACGCGATGCACGCCGGATTCGAATTTGAGCTTGGCATAGGCGCCGCGGCCACGGATCTCGGCGACGATTTCCTTGTAGCCGCCTTTGGTGCCCTCACTGGTCGAGAGCACTTCCGTCTTCCAGGCCTGCTTCGCCGCATAGCGCTCGTACATGCGGAACAGGTCGCCCGCGAACAGCGCCGCCTCGTCGCCGCCTGTGCCGGCGCGGATTTCGAGGATGACGTTGCGCTCGTCCATGGCATCTTTCGGCAAGAGCGCAAGCCGGATGTCGTGACCGAGCTTTTCTTTGCGCTCGGCGAGGTCCGGCTTTTCCGCTTCCGCCATCCGCCGCATTTCCAGATCGGTCGACGAATCCTCGATCATGGTGTCTAGATCGGCCATTTCGGCTTCCGCGGCTCGATAGGCCTTGATCGCGTCGACAACCGGCCCGAGTTCGGCATGTTCGCGCGATAAGCGCACGAACGCCTCCGGCGCAAGCTCGGTCGACAGCTCGCGCTCCAGGATCGCGTGGCGATGGAGCAGGGCGTCCAGTTTTTGTTGCGGGAGTTGCATATCGTTTCGTCCGCGCGGCGCGTGCTACGCACTTACGGTCTGATGGCTAAAGCTGCAATCCTTCGGCCGCGGCGAACTCTTCCAGCTTTTGCCGCATGGGTACGCTGCCGATCGGCTGTTTCAGCAAGGGAAGGATCGCTTCTTCGCCTTTGCGGCAGTCAAGATCGAGCAGCAGTGCCTTCACCGGACCAACCGCCGAGGGCGACAGCGACAGCGAGCGATAGCCGAGGATCGCCAGCGCCAAGGCGCCGATCGGCTGCGAGCCGAGTTCTCCACACAACGCGACCGGCTTGCCGTGTTGCTTCGCGTGCGCGGCTATGTCCTTCAGAACGCGCAGCATCGGCGCCGACAGCGGATCAAAGCGGTCGCAGACGCGGGCGTTGCCGCGGTCGACGGCGTAGAGAAATTGCAACAGGTCGTTGGAGCCGACGGACAGGAAATCGACACGGTCGAGCAACTCGTCGAGCTGGAAGAGCAGCGACGGCACTTCCAGCATCGCGCCTATCTGCACGCGCTCGGGCAGGGCATGACCGTGCCGGCGTAGGTGCGTGAGCTCCATTTCAACCAGCGACTTCGCCTTGTCGAATTCCGCGACCTCCGAAACCATCGGAAACATCAGGCGCAGTTCGCGGCCGCCGGCCGCGCGCAGCAGCGCGCGCACCTGGCTGCGCAGGAGGCCGGGCCGGTCGAGCCCGAGCCTGATCGCTCGCCAGCCGAGCGCCGGGTTCTCCTCCTCGATGTTGCGCAAATACGGCAGCACCTTGTCGCCGCCGATGTCGAGCGTGCGGAAGGTCACCGGTTTCTTGCCTGCCGCGTCGAGCACGGCGCGGTACAGCGCGTGCTGCTCGTTGGTGCGCGGCAAGGAGTCGGACACCATGAATTGCAATTCGGTGCGGAATAGGCCGATCCCGGCCGCGCCCGTCTCCTCGATATGCGGCAAATCGATCGCGAGGCCCGCATTGATCATCAACGAGATCGGCTGGCCGTCCTTGGTGATGCAGGGCAGATCGCGCAAGGCACGGTACTGCGCCTGCCGGCGTGCGCGCAGCTTGACGCGTTCGGCATAGGCCGACTCGATCTCCGGCGTCGGCCGCATATGCACGTGGCCGGTCGTCCCGTCGACGATGATCGCGTCGCCCGCTTCGCACAGGCCGGTCGCGTTGTCGATTTCGCCGACCGTCGGGATTCCGAGCGCGCGCGCGACGATGGACACATGCGAGGTCGGCCCGCCTTCTTCCAGCACGAGGCCGCGCAGCCGCTTGCGGTCATAATCGAGCAGCGCCGCCGGGCCCATCGAGCGCGCGACGATGATGGCATTCTCGGGCAGCATCTCGCGCGAGGGAGCGTGATCCTGCCCCATCAGCACGCGCATTAGGCGGTTGGCGAGGTCGTCAAGATCGTGCAGCCGGTCGCGCAAATATGGATCGGTGACGCGCAGCATGCGCGCGCGGGTGTCGGACTGCACGCGCTCGACGCCGGCTTCCGCGGTCAGGCCGGTCGACACCGCCTCGTGAATCTTATGCAGCCAACCCTGGTCGTAGGAGAACATGCGGTAGGCCTCGAGCACCTCGCGGTGTTCGCCGCCTTCGGCGAACTCGCGGCCCTCCACGAGGCGGTCTAGATCGGCGCGCAGCGTCGCGACCGCGGCGTCGAGACGCTTGAGTTCGCGCGGCACGTCGTCGGCGATGACGTTTGTGATGACGACGCGCGGCTCATGCAGAACGACATGGCCGAGCGCGATGCCGTCGGAGAGGCACGCCCCGTCTAGCTGCAGCGAGTGCCGCGCGGCGGGCTCGGCGCCGGGACGGGCGAGGGCGGAGAGTTCGCCCGATGCGATCATCTCGGCGAGCACCATCGCCGTCGTCTGCAGTGCCTCTTCCTCTTCCTCCGTATAGGTGCGCCGCGCCCGGTTCTGCACCACGAGCACGCCGAGCGTGTTGCCGGCGCGCAGGATCGGCACGCCGAGGAAGGAATGGTAGATTTCTTCGCCCGTTTCCGGTCGGAACGAGAAGGCCGGGTGGCTTTGCGCTTCGGACAGGTTGATCGGATTGGCTTCGCTGGCGACGAGGCCGACAAGGCCTTCGTCCTGTCGCAGCACCGTCTGGTGCACGGCTTCGCGCTTCAGACCTTCTGTGGCGTAGAGTTCAAGGGTGCTGTCGATGCGCAACACGTAGACGGAGCACACCTCCGCCACCATGTTGGCGGCGATCAGAACGACCACCTTGTCGAGACGTTCCTGCGCGCTGACCGGCTCCGCCATCACCTCGCGAAGCCGGCGCAGAAGCACGCGCGGACCGCCGAGCGCGCCACGCATCGATGAGGTCCTTACCGGCCGCGGTCCGTGTCCTCGGCCTGATTGTATAAATTGGCAGCCGCCGGAACTCGCGTCCCGCCGCCTACCTCAGGCTATGCCAAATACGCATGCAAGGGGCAAGCCAAAGGGGGTTTGGCGCCCCAAGCCTCTCCCCCGTCATGCCCGGCCTCGTGCCGGGCATCCCAATCAAATGGGTACGATGAGGGCCTAAGCGAGACGGCCAGACAAGCCGGCCAGGACGGTAAGGCTTACGCCTTCAGCTTCAGAAGCGCGTCGGCATTCCCGTGGCAGAGCTTGGCCATGTCGGCCGGCGAAAGCGAGATCGCGTCGAGGAAGCGCCGGCCGGCCTGGTTCGGCGCGAACGGGTAGTCGACCGAAAACATGATCCGGTCGATGCCGAACGTCTGCAGCGCGGCGACGAAGGGCGGGGCCGTGAATACGCCGCTGGTCGTGATCCAGACCTGGTCCTGGATGGTGCGCGTGATCGTGCGCTGCAGGTGGTCGATATCGAGCGCGGAGACCTTGTCGATGCGGTCGAACATCACCGGCAGCATCTCGCCCATGTGGCCGATGATGACCTTAAGCTTGCGATGCTTATCGAGCGCGCCGGTGAGCACGAGGCGGAGCAGGTGGATCGCAACTTCCGAGTGCCAGCCCCAGCCGGCCGTCGCGAGTATACGCGAGGCGCCGGGTTCGAGGCCGGAATAGTAGGCCTCGCGAACTGCCGCCGGCGGAATATGCGGATGGATGTAGATCGGCACGTCCAGCTCCACCGCCGCCGCGAGCAGCGACCCGTACATTGGGTGATCGAGGAAGCGGCCTTCCGTAGTGCCGTTGATGAGCGCACCGACGAAGCCGAACTGCTTGACGCAGCGCACGAGCTCGTCGCCGCACGCCTCGCCGGTCTGCAGCGGCAGCGCGGCGAATCCTTTGAAGCGGGTAGGATGCTTGGCGCACGTCTCGGCGAGATAGTCGTTCATCTCGCGCGCGAGCGCGATCCCGTCCACGCCGGGCACAAGGTCGGGGCCGGCGCCCGCCGCCGAGAGCACCTGCACGGTGATGCCGGTGTCGTCCATTGATTTCAGCCGGATGTCGCCGAGCTCCGGCAAGAGGTCCATCGGATTCGGCCGATCCTTCGGTACCTTGCGCGGGATGAAGCCCCGCGCCTTGACGACCGATGGATCGATCCGCTTGGTCAGATGCGGGGCATTGAAATGCTCTTCGAGCGCAACGACGCGCATGGGACTTCCTCCGGGTTCGATTATTTGTCGAGGCCGTACAGGCTGTGCAGCGTACGCACGGCAAGTTCGGTATAGGCCGCGTCGATCAGGACGGAGAACTTGATCTCCGAGGTGGTGATGGCGCGGATGTTGATGTTGCGCTCCGACAGCGCCTTGAACGCGCGTGCGGCGACGCCGGCATGGCTGCGCATGCCGATGCCGATGACGGAGATCTTCGCCACATCGGTCGCGCCGTCGAGCCGCGCGTAGCCGATTTCGGCCTTCGCTTTCTCGATCGTCGCGCGGGCGCGCTCGTAATCGGCGGACGGTACGGTGAAGGTAAGGTCGGTCGTGGCGCCGTCGGCGGAGACGTTCTGCACGATCATGTCGACGTTGATGTTCGAATCCGCGAGCGGGCCGAAGATCGCGGCGGCGATGCCCGGCTTGTCCTGCACGTTGCGGATCGAGATTTGCGCCTCGTCCTTGGAGAAGGCGATGCCGGTGACGACTTGCTGTTCCATGATCTCACTCTCGTCGCAGATGAGCGTGCCGGGCGGTGTCTGCTTTGGATCGATATCCTCCGGCTTGACGAAGCTGGAGCGCACGAAGATGCGCACGTTGTGCACCATGCCGAGCTCGACCGAGCGCACCTGCATCACTTTCGCGCCGAGCGAGGCGAGCTCCAGCATTTCCTCGAACGCGATCTTATCGAGCCGGCGCGCCTTCGGCACGACGCGCGGATCGGTCGTGTAGACGCCGTCGACATCTGTGTAGATATCGCAGCGCTCGGCGCCGATCGCCGCGGCCACAGCGACCGCCGACGTATCCGAGCCACCGCGCCCGAGCGTCGTGATCCGTCCGGTCTCCTTATGCACGCCCTGGAAGCCGGCGATGACGGCGACCTGGCCGCGCTCCTTGAAGCGTTTGACCAGTTCGGCCCCGTTGATGTCCAGAATGCGCGCGGAGGCGTGCGCGTCGTCGGTCAAGATCGGCAGCTGCCAGCCCTGCCAGGAGCGGGCGTTCACGCCCATGCCTTCCAGCACGATCGCGAGCAGGCCGGCCGTCACCTGCTCGCCGGTCGCGACGACCGCGTCGTATTCACGCGCGTCGTGCAGGATGGCGGCGTCGCGGCAATAGCCGACAAGCTGGTTGGTGACGCCCGCCATTGCGGAGACGACCACGGCGACGTCGTAGCCGGCATCGACCTCGCGCTTCACATGCCGCGCGACGTTGCGGATGCGGTCGAGATCGGCCACCGAAGTACCGCCGAATTTCATCACCAGACGAGGCATTCCCGGACCTGCCAAAAACCGCTAACAAACGGGCCGGCGGGGGCTTTCTTGCCCGAGCCGCCGGCCAAAAAGGCGCGTATTCATAACGGCGGGACCCCGGCCCTGCAACACGGATAGAGGCGAGCATGGTCGAGCATCAGGCGTCGGTCGATCCGCGCGAAGTCGAGCAGTTTTCCAAGCTCGCCGCCCGCTGGTGGGACCCACGCGGTCCCATGGCGCCGCTGCACAAGCTCAATCCGGTGCGGCTCGCCTATATTCGCGACCATGCGGCCGAGCATTTCGGCCGCGACCCAAGCAAGCTCGGCTGCCTCAAGGGCTTGCGCGTCCTCGATATCGGCTGTGGCGCTGGTCTTTTAACCGAGCCGCTGGCGCGGCTTGGCGCTGAGATGACCGGGATCGATCCGGCCGAGAAGAACATCGCCGCGGCCCGCACACACGCGGCGGAAAGCGGTGCGATGATCGATTATCGCGACACGACGGCCGAAGCGCTGGCCGGAGCAGGCGAGCAGTTCGACGTTGTGCTGGCGATGGAGGTGGTCGAGCATGTCGTCGATGTGCCCTCCTTCGTCGCGACCTGCGGATCATTGGTGAAACCCGGCGGCTTACTGTTCGCCGCTACGCTCAACCGCACGCTGAAAAGCTTCGCCTTGGCAATCGTCGGCGCGGAGTACGTTTTGCGCTGGCTGCCGCGCGGCACGCATCAGTGGGACAAGTTCGTCACGCCGGAAGAATTGGAAACGGCGATCGAGGACGTCGGCATGGCGGTGATCGGCGAGCGCGGCGTCGTATTCAATCCGCTCGCGGCACGCTGGCAATTGTCGTCAGACATGGATGTCAACTACATGCTAGTCGCCGCCAAAGAGGGAGCGGCAACATGATCCTGGAGCTGGTCGAGTTCAACACGCCGAAAGGCTGGACGCGCGAGCAGGTCGCGGAAGACGCGCGACAGGTAATCGACAAGTGGCGCGCCAATCCCGAATTGCTGCGCAAGCATTTCCTGCTTTCGCTCGACGGCAAGACCGGCGGCGGCGTCTACATCTGGCCGTCCGTCGAGGCGGCGCAGGAGGCGCACGGTGAGGAATGGCGTCAGTCGATCATCAGGCGAACCGGGGCGGCGCCGACGATCCGTTATTTCGATCTGTTCCTGCTGATCGATAATGAGCAGGGCAAGGTGACGGAGTTTCCAGACGCTACAGACGTAAAGCCCGCGGCTGCATAGCAGTTCATCATGAGCGGGCTTGCGCCGGCCATCCACGCCTGAGTAACACGGAAAGACGTGGATGCCCGGCATGAAGCCGGGCATGACGTTGTGAAAGACTTCGCATGCTCTGGGCCGTCTTCACGCTGATCGCCGCCGCCGCGCAAACCGCGCGCAATGCCATGCAGCGCGAATTGACCACAACGCTCGGCACCGTCGGCGCCACGCATGTGCGCTTCCTGTTCGGCTTTCCCTTCGCGCTGTTTATTTTTCTGCCCGGTGTGATGCTCACGGCCGGCTACGAATGGCCAAGTCCACCGGCCGTGTTCTGGCCGTGGGTGCTCGCCGGGGCGCTGACGCAGATCGCGGCAACCGCCACGATGCTGTCGGTGATGGGCGAGCGGTCGTTCGTGGTGGCCTATGCCTACATCAAGACTGAGCCGGTGCAGGTCGCGCTGTTCGGGCTGATCTTCCTCGGCGACAAGATCACGCCGCTATCCGCGGCTGCGATCCTGATCGCCACCGCCGGGGTGATCGTCATTTCGTTGAAACCCGGCGCGGCGCAAATGAGCACCATGCGCTCGACGATCGTCGGCCTCTTCTCCGGTGCACTCTTTGCTTTGTCCTCGATCGGCTATCGCGGCGCGATCCTGTCGCTACAATTGCCGCACTTCGTGATGGCCGCGACGTTCACGCTTGCGGTGGGGCTCGTGATGCAGGCCGCGCTGCTGAGCGCCTGGCTCGCGTGGCGCGATCCGAAGGTGCTGCACGACATCGCGCGCGCGTGGCGGCCGTCTTTGTTCGCCGGCTTTATGGGCGCATTCGCGTCCGAGTTCTGGTTTCTCGCCTTTGCCATTGCGACCGCCGCGAACGTGCGCACCTTGGCGCTGGTCGAAGTGCTGTTCGCGCAGGGCGTCACGCGGTTCGTGTTCAAACAGCCGACCACGCAGCGCGAACTCGCCGGCGTGGTGCTGGTGGTGATCGGTGTGGCGTTGCTGGTGTGGGCGTATTGATCTGTCGTCCCCGCGAAAGCGGGGACGACAGATCAAATCAATTCTTCTCGTCCGGCAGCGCCGGCAGCGGATGGCACTCGATACCTTCGTCGAGCAAATCCTTGGCTTCCTGCGGGGTGGCGACGCCGTAGATCGAGCGATGGTCGGTCTCGCCGTAATGCATCTTGCGTGCTTCTTCCGGGAATTTCGCGCCGACGTTCTCGGCGTTCTTGACCAGATGGTCGCGCAGTTCCTTCAGTTTGGCGCGGAATTCGACTTCCTGCGGCGAGATCATCGCGACCGGTGCGGGTGGTCCCGCCGGCGCTTGGTTTGCGACTGGTGCAGGCGCCTCGACGGGAGCAGGCCGCTTGCCTTTCTTGGTCGCGATGAGCCGCGGCGTCATGATCGCTTTGTCGACCTTGACGGAATCGCAAACCGGACAGGCGACGAGCTTGCGCTTGCGTTGCTTGTCGTAGGCGGCGGAATCCGCAAACCAGCTTTCGAACTCGTGGCCTTTGTCGCAGACCAGCGCGTATTTGATCATTCGGCACCCCCGACGAGGTGCAGATAAGACGGTTCTGCGAGCGGCTCAACAATTTCGAAGCGCCGGCCGTGCTGCAGCGACGGAATACGCGCGCGCGCGCTTGCGACCTCGGCCGGATCGATCTCCGCCATGACGACGCCCGGCTCGGTACCGCCTTCCGCCAAGACGCGGCCCCATGGATCGACGATGAGCGAATGGCCGAAGGTCTCGCGCCCGTTCTCGTGCTTGCCCCCCTGCGCAGCCGCGAAAACAAAGCAGCCGTTCTCGATCGCGCGCGCGCGATTGAGGACATGCCAATGCGATTCGCCGGTCTGCTTGGTGAAGGCGGAGGGAATGGCGAGATAGCTCGCACCAGCTTCGGCGAGCGCGCGATAGAGGGCCGGAAAGCGCAGATCGTAGCAGATCGTCAGGCCGAGCCGGCCCCAAGGGAGATCGGCAACGATGGCGCTTTCACCCGGCGTGTAATTGTTCGACTCACGATAGCTCTCGCCGTTGGCGAGGTTCACGTCGAACATGTGGATCTTGTCGTAGCGCGCGACGATCTCGCCCTGGGGATCTATCAGGAACGCGCGATTGGTGGCGCGGTCGGGCGAGAGCCGAACGGCCAGTGAGCCGACGTGAATGATGATTCGGAGCCGCCGCGCCAAGTCCCGGAACGCGGCAAGCGACGCGTCCTTCTCCTCCTCGACGATCGTGGCAAAGAGATGCTCGCGCTTGGCGGCGAGCACGTTGGTCATCTCCGGCGTCTGCACGTAGCCAGCACCGTCTATCTTGGACTGCTCGATCAGCCGCGCAGCCGCGTCCACGTTCGCGGCAGGCGTGAGGCCAGCACGCATCTGGATCATCGCCGCCTTGAACCGCGCGGGACTCTCGGTCATGGAGCGGCGCCTTCGGCTGCGAGTAGCGGGTCGAGCTTGCCGTCCTGCTCCAGCGCGTGGAGGTCGTCGCAGCCGCCCACGTGGGTGGCCCCGATGAAGATCTGTGGAACCGTCATGCGGCCGTTCGCTCGGTCCACCATCTCGCTCTTGCGCTCCCAGTCCCGTCCGACGTCGAATTCAGTGAACTCGACGCCCTTGCGTTTCAACAGGGCCTTGGCCTGGACGCAATAGGGGCAATAGCGGGTGGTATAGATTTCGACGAACGCCATATTTCTAGCTCCTGACAGAGGCTTATATGGTCGCCCGTCCTCCCGCCACAACCCGGGCAAAGACCAGCAAGTCGACATGCCCCGGCCCGGAGCAGGGCGCAGGCGTCCACAGTCGCTCCTGACGTAAGCACATCGTCGATGAGGATCAGCCGCCGCCCGGCGACTTCCGGCTTGCGTTCGGCCACGACCTTGAATGCGCCCTGCACGTTCGCGGCGCGCTCGGTCTTGTCGAGTCCGACCTGCTAGGGCGTCGACCACACGCGCCTGCTCGGACACAGCGGCGGCAATGCTGTGTCGACGATGAAACGCAGTGCGCTCCGCAGCGGCGCGGCAAAGCTCGCGAGACGGGAAACTTGTGTGTCGTCCGTCGAGACAGCGTCGCTCATGGACAAACGATACCACAAATGTTGCTGTCCTCGCCCGAGCAAGCGGGCTATCCAGTACCCACATGAGACGAGTCGCGTACCGGATGCCCGGTTGGGCATGACAAGGAAGACGATGACCTCGGCTGCAGCCGTTTTCGACCGTCAGCTCCTGCACGCGCGCCAGGCGCGCGCCCGTGCGCAAGGGCCCGTGACGTTTCTGCTCGATCATGTCGCCGGCGATCTGGCGGAGCGGCTTGGCACCGTGGTGCGGCAATTTGCAATTGCCGCAGATATCGGCACACCAACAGATGCGCTGCAGCGTGCGTTCGCGGGCGGCGGCAAAATTCAAACGATGATTGCCGTCTCGAATGCGCCAGGCGGAAACGGGCTTCACATCGTCGCCGACGAAGAAGCACTTCCGTTCGCCGATTCCTCGCTCGATCTCGCCGTCTCTGCGCTCGCACTGCAGTCGGTCAACGACCTTCCCGGTGCACTCATTCAAATCCGCCGCGCGCTGAGGCCGGATGGGTTGATGCTTGCCGCGCTCCTCTGCGGCGAAACGCTGACCGAACTGCGCCAGGCGTTTGCGCTCGCTGAAAGTGAAGTGGAAGGCGGGCTGTCGCCGCGCGTCGCGCCCTTCGCGGATTTGCGGGATCTTGGTGCCTTGCTGCAGCGCGCCGGCTTTGCGCTGCCCGTCGCCGACTCGGACAAGCTGATCGTCCGCTACGACAGCGCATTCGCCATCATGCGCGATTTGCGCGGAATGGGCGCAACGAACGCGCTGATCGAGCGCCGGCGAATGCCGCTCAAGCGCGCGACATTGATGCGTATGGCGCAATTTTACAAAGAACGCTTTTCCGATCCGGACGGCCGCCTGCGCGCGACCTTCGAGATCGCGTGGCTCACGGGCTGGGCGCCGCATGAGAGTCAGCAAAAGCCGCTCAAGCCCGGCTCTGCCGCGCGGCGGCTTGCGGATGCATTGGGGACGAAAGAAATCTCGACCGGCGACAAGGCCGGAGACTAGCGCGTGAATGTCCGCGGCGACGCCGAAGCGAACTGGCGTAGCGCTCTGCATCGTCCGACAATCGCTCTCATGTCTTCCGACTCCTACAACAACAGCGCCATCAGATGCGAGATGAGCGGAACGTCGGCCGGCGGCATCTCGTAATCTCGAAGCCTGTTCGGTCTCACCCAAGCGAGCCCTTGATGTTCCTTCGCGCTGACCGTCCCCTCCCAGCGTCGGCAGACATAGAGCGGCATCAGAAGGTGGAAGTCCGGATAGGTGTGGCTGGCGAAAGTAAGCGGCGCCAGACACGGCTCACTGACGGCGATGCCCAATTCCTCTCTCAATTCGCGGATCAGAGTCTCTTCCGGCCGTTCACCGGCCTCGATCTTGCCGCCGGGGAATTCCCACAAGCGCGCCATCGGCTTGCCTTCCGGCCTTTGTGCGAGCAGCACGCGGCCGTCGGCATCGATCAGCGCGCAGGCGGCTACCAAGACGGTTTTCACGGACTGACAGCCTCAATCATGGAATGGCCCGGTTAGCGCCGCTGAGCGCATAAAATATAAACGACCGAGGGCGAACGCCAACGCACGGTCAAGACCGGTAATCGCCATTGATCGCGACGTATTCCTTCGTCAGATCGCAGGTCAAGACGCGGTCACGGCCCTTGCCAAGTCCGATCGCGACTTTCATCGAGATCTCCGGCTCTTTCATCGCCGCGCTCACCTCAGCCTCGGCATAGGCGGGATCGCGCGCGCCTTTATGCGCAACGCGGATGCCGTTGAACCAGATCGAGAGCTTGTCGCGGTCGGCTGGCTCGCCGGCCTTGCCAACCGCCATGACGACCCGGCCCCAGTTTGCATCCTCGCCGGCGATCGCGGTCTTCACCAGGGGCGAATTGGCGATGGACATCGCAATCTTGCGCGCGGATGCCTTCGAGACGGCGCCCTCCACCGTGATCTCGACCAGCTTGCGCGCGCCTTCGCCGTCGCGCGCGACCTGCTCGGACAAGTTCGCCAGAACGACGTGCAGTGCCTTCTTGAATGCCCTCAGCTTCGGATCGGCGGCGCGCGCGATGCGCGGGCAGCTTTCGGCCTTGCCGGTCGCGAACAGCATCAACGTGTCCGACGTGGAGGTGTCGCCGTCGATGGTGACGGCGTTGAACGTGTCCGCGACACCCTCTTTCAGCATCGCCTGCAGCGCTGGCGCAGCAATCGCAGCGTCGGTGAAGACGAATGACAGCATGGTGGCCATGTCCGGCGCGATCATGCCAGCGCCCTTGGCGATGCCGGCGATCGTCACTGTCGATCTGCCAATCTTGGCCGTAACCGTGGCGACCTTTGGAAAGGTGTCGGTCGTCATGATCGCCTTGGCTGCCTCTACAAAATCGCCCGGCCGCGCGCGTTCGGCGAGGCCCTGCATCACTGGCCCGAATTTGGACGCGTCGAGCGGCTCGCCGATAACGCCGGTCGACGCCAGATAGATTTCGTTCGGCTTGCAGCCGGCCGCGGGTGCTGCGATCTCCGCGGTCAGCTTCGTCGCGGCGCGCCCCGTTTTGCCGGTGAAGGCATTCGCGTTGCCGGAATTGACCACCAGCGCACGCGCCTTGCCGGACTTGAGGATTGCTCGGCACCATTCGACCGGTGCGGACGGGCACTTCGAGCGAGTGAATACGCCGGCGACCGTCGTTCCTGGATCGAACAGCGCGAGCAGCACGTCGGTGCGGTTCTGGTAGCGGATGCCTGCCTGTGCGGTCGCAAGGCGCACGCCCGCGATCTCCGGCATGTCGGGAACGTGCTTGGGTGCGAGAGGAGAAACGGAATGGGCCACGGCGCTCACCTTTGAACCGGCATATCGCCGGCAGACGCGCGATGCCCTACAGAAGCGAAATGGCCGGGACAAGCCCGGCCATCACGAAAAGATTTGATAAGCGGATCGAAAAAGCTACTTGGCCGGGGCGGGATTCGCCGGCGGCGCCGCCGTTTCGGCCTTCTTGTCCATCCGCTCCACCTTGGCTTCGCCGCGCAGCTTGGTGACCAGCTCCGCCTGCGCCTTGCGCACGACGTACTGCTCGAGCTGCGGCTTCACCTCGTCGAAGGTCGGAGCCGGCTTGGTGCGCTTGTCCTCGGTCTTCACCACATGCCAGCCGAACTGGGTGTGCACCGGGCCGGAGAATTCACCCGGCTTCAGGCCGAACGCGGCATCGGAAAACTCCGGCACCATCTGCTCCTTGGTGAACCAGCCGAGATCGCCGCCGTTCGACTTGCCCGAGGGATCCTCGGTGACTTCCGTCGCGACCTTCGCGAAGTCCTCACCCTTCTTCAGACGTGCGATCACGGCCTCGATCTTCTTCTTCGCCTCGTCGCTCGCCTTCGCGTCATCCTGCGGCGCGCGGATCAGGATATGGCGCGCATGCACCTCTTCCTCGGGCGGCATCGATTTGACCGCGTCGTCATAGGCCTTGTGCAGCGCCTCATCGGTGGTCGCATCTTTCCCGACCGACTGCAGCAGCGTCTCCATCAGCTGCTTCTTGCGCGCGAATTCCATCTTGCGCTTGAAGTCGTCCGAATCGCCCATCTTTTTGGCTTCGGCGGCCTGCGTGAGCAGCGTCATGTCGGTGAGAAACTGGACCATGTAGTCCTGCTTCTGCTCGGCCGACATCGGTGGAAGCTGCCCGGCTTCCTCCTCGGCGGCGTTGACGTCGCTCTGGTGGATCTGCGTGCCGTTCACCGTCGCGATGAGGGGATCCTTGTCTTGGGCGAAGCTTGCGGTCGAGGTGCCGACCAGAAGCGCAAGCGCGGCGCCAAGCAAAGTCGCCCTGCGCCAGAGGGCCGGAGAGCCGGCCGAGAAAGAGAAGGTCATCAAACTGTCCTTGAGGTTCTGGCCCGCATGGTTTTGCGGATGCCGGGGCTTTTCACCCATCGACCGCCCTTTTGCAACGGCAGAGCTTGCCGGTGCGGCATAAAGAGGGCGTGATCTAAGGGTTAATGCTGACAAAACCGGCCGATTGACATCATTCCGACCCCCTCCTATGTCTCGCTCACCTCGGCCAAAAGCGCTTTCTGGCGCGGTTTGCATTCGCAATTGCCCGAAAAGAGCCGCATTCCGGAGCGCCGGAACCAATATCCGGCCGCGTCCGTATGGTAGCGGTCGCGGCGTGAGGATTTAGGAGCACAAGAGATGTTAGGCGCCGTCGCCCGCAAGCTGTTCGGCTCCGCCAATGACCGGCGCATCCGCAGCTACCAGTCGCGCGTCGCCGCCATCAATGCGCTGGAAGCCGAAGTTGCCACCCTGTCTGATGAGGCGCTGAAGGCGCGTACCGCCGACTTCAAGAAGCAGATTGAAGAGGGCGCCTCGCTCGACGACCTGCTCGTGCCGGCCTTCGCAACGGTGCGCGAGGCGGCCAAGCGCACGCTCGGCCAGCGCCATTTCGACGTCCAGCTGATCGGCGGCATGATTCTGCACGAGGGCAAGATCGCCGAGATGAAGACCGGCGAAGGCAAGACGCTGGTCGCCACGCTTCCCGTCTATCTCAACGCGCTCTCCGGCCGGGGCGTGCACGTCGTGACGGTCAACGATTACCTCGCCAAGCGCGACGCCGAGTGGATGGGCCAGATCTACAATTTCCTTGGCCTGACCGTCGGCGTCATCGTGCACGGGCTCGACGACGAGCAGCGCAAGAAGGCGTACGACTGCGACATCACCTACGGCACCAACAACGAGCTCGGCTTCGACTATCTGCGCGACAACATGAAGTATCGCCCGGAGGACATGGTCCAGCGCGGGCATATCTACGCCATCGTCGACGAGGTGGACTCGATCCTGGTGGACGAGGCGCGCACGCCGCTGATCATTTCCGGCCCGCTCGACGACCGCTCGGAATTCTACAATACGATCGACAGCTACATCCTCAAGCTCGAGAAGAGCGACTACGAGATCGATGAGAAGCAGCGCACCGTCACCCTGACCGAAGCCGGCATGGAGAAGATGGAGGTGATGCTGCGCGAGGCGGGGCTGCTCAAGGGCGGCAAGCTCTACGACATCGAGAACGTCTCGGTCGTGCACCACATCAACCAGGCGCTGCGCGCGCACAAGCTGTTCCAGCGCGACAAGGATTACATCGTGCGCAACGGCGAGGTCGTCATCATCGACGAGTTCACCGGCCGCATGATGCCGGGCCGGCGCTATTCCGAAGGGCTGCACCAGGCGTTGGAGGCCAAAGAGCACCAGCCGATCCAGCCGGAAAACCAGACGCTCGCCTCGATCACCTTCCAGAACCTGTTCCGCATGTACGAGAAGCTCGCCGGCATGACCGGCACGGCGCTCACCGAAGCGGACGAGTTCATGGACATCTACGGCCTCGAAGTGCTCGAGGTGCCGACCAACATGCCGCTCGCGCGCGACGACGACGACGACGAGGTCTATCGCACCGCGGCCGAGAAAAATCGCGCGATCATCACGCTGATCGAGGACTGCCGCAAACGCGGCCAGCCGGTGCTGGTCGGTACGACGTCGATCGAGAAGTCCGAGCATCTTGCCGAACTGATGCGCAAGGAGGGCTGGGAGCAGCACGACTTCTCCGATCCGAACGCATTTGCCGATCTCTATTCCGGCGAGACCGAGAAAAAGGTCTTCGCCATCCTGAACGCGCGCTACCACGAGCAGGAAGCGTTCATCGTCTCGCAGGCCGGCGTGCCCGGCGCGGTGACGATCGCCACGAATATGGCCGGCCGCGGCACCGACATTCAACTCGGCGGCAATGCCGACATGCGCATCCGGCAAGAGATCGCCGACATCGAGGATTGGGGTGCGCGCGACAAGGATCCCCGCGCCGCGAAGATCCGCGAGCAGATCGCAAAATTGAAAGAGCGCGCGCTGAAGGCCGGCGGTCTGTTCGTGCTCGGCACCGAGCGGCACGAAAGCCGCCGCATTGACAATCAGTTGCGCGGCCGTTCGGGCCGCCAGGGCGACCCGGGGCATTCCAAGTTCTTCCTGTCGCTCGAAGACGATCTGATGCGTATCTTCGGCTCCGACAAGCTCGATGGCATGCTGCAGAAGCTCGGGCTGAAGGAAAACGAGGCGATCGTCCATCCCTGGATCAATAAGGCGCTGGAAAAGGCGCAGCAGAAGGTCGAAGCCCGCAACTTCGATATCCGCAAGAATCTGCTCAAATACGACGACGTGATGAACGATCAGCGCAAGGTGATCTTCGAGCAACGGCTCGACCTGATGCGCGACGACGCCGTCGACGAAACCATCGCTGACATGCGCCATTCGGTCGTCGAGGATCTGGTCGCCAAGCACATACCGGCAAACGCCTATCCGGAGCAGTGGGACACGGCGGGCCTCCAGACCGTGCTCAAGGACATGCTCACGCTCGAACTGCCAGTGCAGGATTGGGCGAAGGAAGAAGGCATCGCCGACGAGGAAGTGAAGGAGCGCATCACCCGCCGCGCCGACGAGTTCATGGCGTCGAAGGTCGCGAAGTACGGCCCCGACGTCATGCGTTACGTCGAGAAATCGATCCTCTTACAGACTCTCGATCATCTCTGGCGCGAGCATCTGGTGATGCTCGATCACCTGCGCCAGGTCATCGGCCTGCGCGGCTATGGCCAGCGCGATCCGCTCAACGAGTACAAGGCGGAGGCCTTTGCGCTGTTCGAGGCGATGGTCGCGCATCTGCGCGAGGCGGTTACCGCACAGTTGATGCGCGTTGAGATCGTGCAGCAACCGCCGCAGGAAGAAACGTCGCAGCTTCCCTACATGGAAGCGCATCACCTCAACCCGAACACGGGCGAGGACGAGTTGGCTATGGCGCCCGCGCTGACCGCGTCCGCCATAGCGGCGGAGGGCGATACGGCGGTCGCCGAGCGCAATCCGAAGGACCCGACGACGTGGGGCAAGGTCGGCCGCAACGAAGCTTGCCCCTGCGGCTCGGGCAAGAAATACAAGCACTGTCATGGGAAGTACGGTTGAGGGCGCGCTACGCCCTCAATTGGACGCCCCATCACACCACTTCTCCATCTTGCCCGAGCGTGCCGGCGTATCGTCGTCGATGCTGATTTAGCGTTTCAGACGACCATATCCACGGTGCTTCATACAGCGCGGGCACGTTTTTGAGGAACGCTGTTGTTGCGCCTTGCAGCATAGCGATCGATCAATGACCTGATAGCCCCGGGTGCTTAAATCGAGCTCTCGTCTAGCCAAAACACTTCATCCGGAATGGGCGTTATAGGCAAAACCTAGGCGCGCCTCAGAGCGGCCGCTCGCTTCCGCCCTAAGCCGCTCCATAGCTGTTGAAAAAAGACGCGCAATTATTGAGCGCAGGTAATAAGGCAACTTGGAATTTTCTAGGACTTGTAGCTCGCTTCGATGATGTTTAATCCGCGCTCGAGGCAATCGCGAGCCCGCCCCTGCACAAATTGCAATGAAGCTGCATTGCGCCGAGCGCTCTCGGCTCTTTCCAGCTTCTTGTTTCACCTTCTTCCGCAGGCCTCCACCGGGCGACCCTTGCGATGTAGTCGTCGTTTGACCAGGAACGGACGTAAGGCGGCCACACGTAAGGTTAGTTCGGAAGTTTGCTCCCCCCTTTTTCGTCGGTCGAACAATCACTTTCCGGCTTATTATACCAAAGCTACGAAAAAGACAGATCCATAGGGACGAGTCGTCTTCCGTTCACTAACAAGAACATAAACTTCATCCCTTGGCGTCGTCGCGAAGCAATCTCATCCACACTGCTATCAAAGCTTTCCTTATCCCACACATCGGTAATCACAATCGCAATCTCAGGAACGTCGATACATCGACGCAAATGTGATTGCACGCTTTGCATAACATTCTCAAGAGACATTCTCGCACGCATATTTTGTCGTGCGAGTCCTATCAGGATTCGATTGCAACCGCCTGATTTCTTCCCTGGCAGGAGATCAATCATCCTCCCCGATCCAATGCCGGAAGAGGGACCCTATTGCCCGCCGTCTTGCGTAACATCCTCAATGAAATGCTCATAGCCAAACATTTGCAGGTATGATGGGACTCTGGAAAGAATTTGCAAGACATCCTCTAATTCAACTCCGCGAAGTTCAAGACCCCGTGCCGCTTCTATCAATGCAATAGACAATGGTTCGCCTAAGACTCGGTCGGTTAGATCTGCCAATTCATAGGTAACACTGTAACGCTCGCGAACAGATAGTCTATTTTCGGGTTGAATCCATGGGAACAGTCGTTCATTGAAAATATACTCCCTTGCTAACCAAGCGATTTTTGCTTGTTGTTCGCCACGGAATCCTTGCAGAAGGCCGCGCGCGATACTGTCGATTTGCTGTGACTCTTTAATGGAAATAGCATCTAGTTCGCGAAGCGCAAATAGTCGAGCTTTTGCGTCACGATACGCATAAATGATTTCGAGCTCGGGAAAAGCTTCTGACTCATCGCTCTGACAACGTGATTTGGCGTAATGAGGCGCAAAATGTGCCTTCAGCCAGCGCCAGTGCAGGCCTAACGAGGAGCTCAAATATTTCAGAGTCCTCCAACGGCATCGTCGGTCTCATTCACTCGGCGCCCAGCTGACGAAGGACATTGGTCAAACTTTCAAAGAAGTCTATGACCTTTTCTCCTGCAGTGTCGCTTTTTGACCC
>Ga0207862_1000010_pt1 | contig 41484 bp, 38 predicted proteins | sample LuqExpMetageno81_FD_187838 | JGI IMG/M metagenome (GOLD analysis project Ga0207862, IMG submission 187838) | Tropical forest soil microbial communities from Luquillo Experimental Forest, Puerto Rico - Sample 81 (SPAdes) | ecosystem: Environmental > Terrestrial > Soil > Tropical forest ... | reverse complement strand
GCCTGCATGCAGGTCGCGAAATCCCAGCGTCCCCCTCGCCGCACCTGCTGCAGCGCGATCTTCAGGCTAGTCGGCGATTTGGTGCGGATGATGGCGGCGGTCTTCTGCGTCCAGTCGTCCTGCTGCCCGTCGAGGGCGGCGAGAATGTCTTCGACGCGACGTTGCGCGAACAGGCGGTCGATCTCGGCCCGGTGCGCCATGATCGCCCCTTCGCCCGCGGGTTCCGCAAAGGCCGCGAGCACGGTATCGACGGGATCGGTCCTGGTGAGCGCGTCGATGAGCTCAGAAAAGCGCGCAGATGCGATGCGGTGCGTCGCCACGCCGGCGGCGAGCGCCTCCGCCGCGTTGAAGCGCTCGCCGGTGAGTCCGCAATACGTGCCGAGTTCGCCCGGCATGCGCGGCAGGAACCAGGTGGCACCGACGTCGGGAAAGAAGCCGATGCCAACCTCAGGCATCGCAAAGGAAAAGCGGTCGCCCGCGACGCGATGCGAGCCATGCAGCGATACGCCGACGCCACCACCCATCACGATGCCATCGATCAGCGCGATGTAAGGCTTGCGGTAGCGCTTGATCGCGGCGTTGAGCGGATATTCATCGCGCCAGAACTGCAGCATCTCATCGTGTTGCCCCGCTTGGCCGAGATCGTAGAGATGCTTTATGTCGCCGCCGGCGGAGAAGGCGCGGGTCCCTGCGCCGGCAACGATCACGCGCGTCACCGCATCGTCGTTCGCCCACGCATCAAGCTGCGTGCGCAGCGCGAGCACCATCGCGTGCGTCACTGCGTTGAGCGCCTGCGGCCGGTTGAGTGTGATGATGCCAGCAGCGCCTTGCCGCTCGAAGAGGATTTCTTGGTCGTTCGTCATTCGGCTAGCGCCCAGAAATAGGCTGCGACCGCCGCCATTCCCAGCGCAGTGCGAACGGCATGCAGCCGGCCCCATTGCCCGATCAGTCCCCGGGTCGCCGCGTCGGCGCTTTCGACCGGCGTGCCCTCGAGACTCCTGTTGGTCGGCATGATGATGAACAGCGTGTAGGGCCAGTTGGCGAGAATGAACACGGCTCCCAGCAGCCAGCGCCAGTCGTAACTCAAAAACAAGGTCAGCAAGCCGAGCACGCCGGAAATGATCGCCAGGCTTGCCTGCATGATGAACCCGCGCCGGTAACTCGGTTTCCACTCTGCAAGCAAAGCGCGATCGTCGATCTGCAGTCGTGCGTGCTGCTCGGCAAAATTGACGTAGAACGCCGCCCCAGTGAAGGCCGCGGCCGTCACCAGCGCAAGCTCTCCGCTCCAGAATGACGCCGTCATTCAATTCCCCAGCAACTGCCGGCTGATGATCACGCGCATGATCTCGTTGGTGCCTTCCAGAATCTGATGCACGCGCAGATCGCGCAACACGCGCTCGATCGGATGATCGCGCAAGTATCCGTAGCCGCCGTGCATCTGCAGGCAGCCATTGACCACGTCGAAGCCGGTATCGGTCGCGAAGCGCTTGGCTTCCGCCGCAAGCCGCGTCGCGCCGGGCTCGCCCTCGCCGACCGCGACCGCCGCGCGATGCAAGAGCAGTCGCGCCGCATCGAGTGCGGTCGCGTAATCCGCGATGCGGAATTGCAGTGCCTGGAAGTCGGCGATGCGCGTGCCAAACTGGCGACGCTCCTTCATGTACTCGATCGTGCGGTCGAGGCAGAACTGCGCGCCGCCGAGCGAGCAGGCCGCGATGTTGAGCCGTCCGCCGTCAAGGCCGGCCATGGCGATGTGGAAGCCCTCGCCTTCCGCGCCGACGCGGTTGGCGACCGGCACGCGGCAATTCTCGAAGAGCACCATTGAAGTCGGCTGCGATTTCCAGCCGAGCTTCTTCTCCTGCGCGCCGAACGAGAGCCCCGGCGTGTCCTTTTCGACCAAGATGCAGGAGATGCCGCGCGGGGAGTTGTCGCCGGTACGCGCCATCACGGCATAGAGGTCAGAGGTACCGCCGCCGGAAATAAAGGCCTTGGCGCCGTCGAGCACGTAGGACTTGCCGTCACGCTGCGCCCGCGTCGTAAGGCTCGCGGCATCGGAGCCGGCGTCCGGTTCGGTGAGGCAATAGCTTGCGAAATGCTGCATCGTGCAGAGCGTCGGCAGGAAACGCTCGCGCACATCCGCAGCGCCGAAACGGTCGATCATCCAGGCGACCATGTTGTGGATGGAGATGTAGGCCGCGGTCGACGGACAGCCTTGCGCCAGTTCCTCGAAGATCAGCGTGGCGTCGAGTCGTGTGAGCCCCGAGCCGCCGACGTCGTCGCGCACATAGATACCGCCAAAGCCCACCGACGCCGCCTCACGCAACGTGTCGACCGGGAAGATCTCGTTCTCGTCCCAGTCCCGCGCGTGCGGCATCATCGCGTCGCGGGCGAACTGCCGCGCGGTCGCCTGGAAGGCGCGCTGCTCCTCGGTTAAATTGAAGTCCATAACCCCGCGCCCTCAGCGACTAGCGTGCGCCGGATTATGCTGTCGCGCCCTTGGCCGTCAAATGCCGGGGCGAGTGTGCAGGCATCATCGTCCCTGCGGACGCCTTCTGGTGGCAGGCAGCGGGTTTGACGTCACGCGCCGCGATGTCAGGCGGCGACCCCGCGCTTTCCTGCTGGATCGCCTGGCCGATCATCTCGCGCAGTTGCGGCCCGTCGGTATGACTGCACGGCGACAGCATGCTGCACGGCGGCTTCCAATCCGCCGCGATCGAAACCGTGCAGTTCTTCTCGCTCGGGTATTTGCGGCAATCGATGAACATTCTGGCCATTGCGGCCCTCCTGTTCTTTGCCACGCCCCGATCATGCATCGAATGCAGCCGCAGCGAAAGCAGCCAGACGGCGCGCAGCATGGAACTCTTTCGCTCGTCCCGCATCTAATGCGTGAGCAAGCCAATCATCATCCAAAATGCGGGAAATGGACATGGGGAACGACAACAAGGCGAGCGGGCCCGATCTCACGCAAGGCATTGCCGCGAGGGAGCTTGCCGAAGGCGCGATGCTCGCCGGACATGTCGGCGGCGATGAGGTCCTGCTCGTCCGCCGCAACGGCGCGGTCTACGCCATCGGCGTCCAGTGCACGCATTATCATGGGCCGCTCGCCGAGGGGCTTCTTGTCGGCGACACTATCCGCTGCCCGTGGCATCACGCCTGCTTCGATCTGAAGACCGGAGAAGCGCTGGCCGCGCCCGCGCTCAGTACTCTCCCCTGCTGGACGGTCGATGAGCGTGGCGGACGCGTCGCCGTGCGCGGCAAGAGGGAACAGCCCGCGCCGAAGAAGAGCGGATCGGGACGCGTCGTCATCGTCGGCGGCGGCGCAGCCGGCTTCGCAGCGGCCGAAATGCTTCGCCGGCGCGGTTTCGACGGCGACATCACGATGGTCTCCAACGACGACGCGGCGCCGGTCGACCGGCCGAACCTGTCGAAGGACTATCTCGCCGGCAACGCGCCGGAGGACTGGGTACCGCTGCGGCCGGACGACTGGTACGGCGAGAACGGCGTGACTCTGAAATTGAAGACGGACGCTATCGCGCTCGATGCGAAGAAGAAGATCGTGACGCTTGCCGACGGTTCGAGCCTCCCGTTCGACAAGCTCCTGCTCGCGACCGGGGCCGAGCCGGTGAAGCTGCCCATTCCCGGCGCCGAGCTGCCGCATGTGCACGTGCTGCGCGCGCTCTCCGACAGCCGCGCGATCATCAAGGCTGCGGAGATCGCCAAGCGCGCCGTCGTGATCGGAGCGAGCTTCATCGGGCTGGAAGTCGCTGCCTCGCTGCGCGCGCGCAAGATCGAGGTTCATGTCGTCGCGCCGGAGAAGCGGCCGCTGGAAAAGGTGTTCGGGCCCGAGCTCGGCGATTTCGTGCGCAAGCTGCACGAGGAGCACGGCGTCGTGTTTCATCTGGAGGACGGTGTCACCAGCATCGCAGCCAAAAGCGTAGCGCTTAAGAGCGGCGGCGCACTCGACGCCGATCTGATCGTTACAGGCGTCGGCGTGCGGCCGCGTATCGCGCTCGCCGAAAAGGCTGGGCTCGCGATCGGCCGCGGCGTCAGCGTGAACGAGTATCTTGAGACCAGCGCGCCGGACATCTACGCCGCCGGCGACATTGCGCGCTGGCCGGATGCCTATATGCGTGACCGCATCCGCGTCGAGCACTGGGTCGTCGCCGAGCGCCAAGGCCAGACCGCGGCGCTCAACATGATGGGCGAGAAGACGCCGCACCGCGCCGTGCCGTTTTTCTGGAGCCAGCATTACGACGTGCCGATCAACTATGTCGGCCACGCCGAAAAATGGGATGCGATCGAGGTCGACGGCGATGTGATGGGCCGCGACTGCTTTGTACGCTACAAGAGCGGCGGCCGGACGCTGGCGATCGCCTCGATCTACCGCGACAAGCAGTGCCTCGAAGCCGCCGCCGCGATGGAGCGGGAAGCGGGAGGGCACGCATCATGAGCCGGCTTCACCCTTCCCTGGAAGGGACAGGTGAAGAGTGCATGCTGCACAGCCCTGCCCCTCGCTGCACCGGCTGGTTTCCCCTCCTCCGAGGCGCTAAAAACGGCCATCCGGAGTAGCGCCCATGCCCATCAAGTTCGGCCGTCCCTTGCAGCGCAGCGTCGGCTTCGTCCCCCATACCGAAACGGAGGAAGCGCAGCCGCTCGATCTGACCATCCGGCTGCGGCGCAACCGGCGCGCGGACTGGGCCCGGCGGATGGTGCGTGAGCATCAGGTCACCACCGACGACCTGATTTGGCCGGTGTTTGTGATGGGCGGCGACAATACGCGACAGCCAGTGCCCTCGATGCCGAGCGTCGAACGGCTCTCGGTCGATCAGGTCGCGCGCGAGGCGGTGCGCGCCGCCGAACTGAAGATTCCCTGCATCGCGCTGTTCCCCTATACCGACCCGTCGCTGCGCGACGAGCACGGCAGCGAGGCGCTCAATCCGGAGAACCTCGTCTGCAAGGCGATCCGCGCGATCAAGAAGGAAGTGCCCGACATCGGCGTGCTCTGCGACGTCGCGCTCGATCCCTATACGAGCCACGGCCATGACGGACTGATGCGGGACGGCGAGATCCTGAACGACGAGACGGTCGCTGTGCTAGTACGGCAGGCCATCGTGCAGGCGGAGGCCGGCTGCGACATCATCGCGCCCTCCGACATGATGGACGGACGCATCGGCGCAATCCGGCAGGGCCTTGACCGCAACGGCTTCACGCACATCTCGATCATGGCCTATGCGGCGAAATACGCCTCCGCCTTCTACGGCCCATTCCGCGACGCGGTCGGCTCGGCGAAGACTTTGACCGGCGACAAGCGCACCTATCAGATGGATCCCGGCAACACGAACGAAGCGGTCCGCGAAGTCGCGCAGGACATCGAACAGGGCGCCGACATGATCATGGTGAAGCCCGGCATGCCCTATCTCGACATCTGCCGGCGCGTGAAGGACACGTTCGGCATGCCAACCTTCGCGTATCAGGTGTCCGGCGAGTACGCGATGATCATGGGCGCGGCTCAGAACGGCTGGATCGACGGCGAGAAGGCGATGTGGGAAAGCCTCACCGCCTTCAAGCGCGCCGGCTGCGATGGGGTGCTCACCTATTTTGCCCCGCGTGTGGCGCAAGCGCTGAAGAACGCGTGAGAGCTTCCGCACTACATTACTGAGACTTAACGGGTGTTTCCTTCCTTTCCGCGCGCCCGGCGGACAACAATTAAAATTCGGGGTAGCTCATGGGTGAATTCGCCATCGGTCAAGGCGTGCCGCGGTTCGAGGATCCGCGCCTCATTCGCGGCGGTGGCCGCTATGTCGACGACGTGCAGCTACCGGGCACCGCGCGCGGCGTCGTGCTGCGCTCGCAGCACGCGCATGCCGAGATCAAGAAGCTCGACGTGAGCGCGGCGAAGGCGGCGCCCGGCGTGCTCGCAGTGCTCACCGCCGCCGACATCAAGGCGGCGGGCTGGCAGGACATTCCGACACCGGGCGGATTGAAGCGCCGCGACGGCTCGCCGATGTTCAAGCCGCGCTATCCGATCCTCGCCGAAGGCCGCGTGCGCTGGGTCGGCGACTACGTCGCATTCGTCGTCGCCGAGACTTTGGCACAAGCGTTGGACGCGCTGGAATTGATCGAGGCCGAATTCGAGCCGCTGGCCGCCGTCACCTCGACTGAAGACGCAACGAAGACGGACGCGCCGAAGGTCTGGGAAAGCGCGCCCGACAATATCGGCTTCGTCGAATTCGTCGGCAACAAGGCCGCGACCGACGCGGCTTTTGCAAAAGCCGATCACATCGTCAAACAGAAGTTCGTCATCAACCGCGTGACTGCAGCGACGATGGAGCCGCGCGGCGCGGTGGGCGACTACAACGCGACGGACATGCGCTACACGCTGTACACCTCTCTGCAGCGGCCGCATCCCGTGCGCACCGAACTCGCAAGGGTGATGGGCGTGCCGGAATCCAAGGTGCGCATCGTCACCGGCGACACCGGCGGCTCGTTTGGCATGAAGTCACCGATCTTCAACGAGATGCCGCTGGTGCTGCTCGCGTCGAAATTGATCGGCCGGCCGGTGAAATGGATTTCGACGCGCACGGAAGCGTTCCTCTCTGACGCGCAGGCACGCGACAACGTCACCGAGGCGGAGCTTGCGCTCGACAAGAGCGGCATTTTTCTCGGCATGCGCGTGAAGACGATCGCCGCGATCGGCGCCTATCTACAGACGAACATGCCGGCGTTCTTCCTTAACGCCGGCACGCTCGCGGGCACCTATCGTACCCCGGCGATTCACGTCGACATCACGGCGGTGTACACGCACACTAATCCGATCCGCCCCTACCGCGGCAACGGGCGGCCCGAGTCGGCCTTCGTCATCGAGCGCATGGTGGACTGCGCCGCCGACGAGCTCGGCATCGATCCGGCCGAACTGCGCCGGCGCAATTACGTGCCGCCGAGCGCGATGCCGTTCAAGACCGCGCTCACGTTCACCTGGGACTCCGGCGAGTTCGAGAAGAACATGGACCTCGCAATGGAGCTCGCCGACGTGAAGGGGTTTGCGGCGCGCAAGCGCGAGTCCGCGAAGCGCGGCCAGCTGCGGGGCCTCGGCATCTCCAACACGATCGAACGCGCGGGCGCGGCGTCACTCGAAGGCGCGGAAGTGCGCTTCGACCGCGACGGCTCGGTGACGATGTTCTCCGGCTCGAACAGCCAGGGCCAAGGGCACGAGACCACGTTCAAGCAGATCGTCTGCGACCGGCTCGGGCTCGATCCGACACAGGTTCAGTACATTCAGGGCGACACCGACCAGGTGTTCTTCGGCGAAGGTACCGGCGGCTCGCGCTCGGCGACGCTTGCGGGCTCCGCCTTCCATCTCGCGACCGAGAAGATCGTGACCAAGGCGCGCGCGATCGCCGGCAAGATGCTGGAGGTCGCGGACGACGATTTGAAATTCCACCACGGCGTGTTCTCGTCCAACAAGACGAACCGAACGCTGACGATGAAGGAGCTTGCCGCCGCCGCGCTCGAGCCCAAGAACCTGCCGAAGGACATGGAGCCCGGCCTGTTCGCGACTGCGGTCTATTCGGCGCCGATCGCGAATTATCCGAACGGCTGTCACATCTGTGAATTGGAAATCGACCGCGAGACCGGTCAGGTGCAGATCGTGCGCTACAGCGTGGTCGACGACGTCGGCACCGTGATCAATCCGATGCTGCTGCACGGCCAGATCCAAGGCGGCGTTGCGCAGGGTGCGGGCCAGGCGCTGATGGAGGACATCCATTTCGATGCCGCCGGCCAGCTCGTCACCGCATCGTTCCAGGACTATGCGATGCCGCAGGCGCACGACTTCTCCGACATCGAGGTCGACAGCAACCCCGTGCCGACAAAGACCAATCCGCTCGGTGTCAAGGGCGCGGGCGAAGCGGGCTGCGTCGGCGCGCTCCCGGCGGTGGTAAATGCGCTGGTTGACGCGCTGTCGGAATTCGGCGTGCGGCACGTGCCGATGCCGGCGACGCCGGAGCGCATCTGGCGAGCGATGCAGGGGAAGTGACTGCGGGCCGGCAACGGCCCGCAGTTTTTTGGCGAGGGCAAGACTGTCTCAGACAGCCGACTGCGTCTCCAGCTTGGCGCTTCGCTCCGGCTGACTGGCGTAGCCCAAGGCGGCGACGACAACCGCGACGCCGACCATCTGCCACGGCGAGATCGCCTGGTCGAGAACGACATAGCCCGTGCCGATGACAACGATCGGCTCGAGATTGAGAAAGAACGTCGCCGCCGCCGCCCCGACCATGGCGATCGACCGATAAAAGCCGATGATCGCAGCGGCATACAGCACGTTCGATAAAATGAATGCCGACCACCCGTTGGCCGTCACGGGGAAGCGTACGCAGTCGACGCTCAAAGCTCCAACCACGACCATGGCGACGGTCGCCGCCGCCGAAAGATAGAGCGTCACCGTGCGCGAGTCCTGATCGGACATCAGGCGGTTGCTTACCGAGCAGACGATGGCGAAGCCGAATGCCGATACCAGGCCGGCCAGCATGCCGATGGTATCGAGTTCGTCGAATTTCACCGCCAGGGCCAGCCCGAGGCCTGCGAAGACGAGCAACGTGGTGACGAGCATCCTGGCGGTCAGCCGAGCGACGCCGAACGCCGCGAGGATGAAAGCGGTCAGGATCGGGAAGAGATAGAAAATCAGGATCGCAATGGTCACCGGTAGCAGCTCGATGGCCTTCAACAGGGCAAAGGTGTAGGTGACCGAGAGCACGCCGAGCACCGCGGCAATAGCGGCCGACCGCCGGTCGAGCGCAATCGGCCGGCCGCTGAATACGAGAATGGCAAACAGCAAGACCGCCGGAAGGATGAAGCGCGTCCCCGACAGTGTGAAGGGATTGCTGCCGCCCTGGTAGGCGATACCGGCGAGCGTGTTGGCCAGCGCGAAGAAGACGGCGCTAATGAGGGCGAGGGTGATCCCGACGACTCTCTGGCTTGGCACGGCCACTCCCCGTTTCGTTGCGGTAGGGGAGCAGCGACAACCGGAGCCCTACGCCGTTACAGACCGCCACTGCGGGCAATGCCAGTTAGGGGAATTACGGAGTTGGCGCGCGCGAACGCACGCGCGGGTCGTTTCACAAGACTCACTCCATCGCCGCGCCGGGCTCGATTCGCACGGGCTGCAATCCGTCGGCGTCCATCGCGGCGATAATCTCCTGCGCGTGCGCGCCGTCGCGCGTCTCGATGGTGACGTCGAGCTTGGCCCCTTTCGCCGGCACGTCCAAAAACAGCCGGCGGTGAGCAACTTCCAGAATGTTGGCGCCGAGTTCGCCGAGACGGCTCGCGATCTGACCGAGCACGCCCGGCCGGTCGGGAATGGTCAGCCGGAAGCAAATGATGCGGCTGTCGCGCTCGAGCTCGCGCACCATGATCGAGGCGAGAATGCGCGGGTCGATATTGCCACCGCACAAAATGAGGCCGACCTTCTTACCGCTGAAACGGCCGGGCTTCGCCAGCATCGCCGCAAGGCCCGCCGCGCCGGCGCCTTCCGCCATGGCTTTCTGCAATGTGAGAAACGCATTCACTGCGCGCTCGAGATGTGCCTCGTCGGCGAGCACGATCTCGGAGACGAGATCGCGGATGATCGGCAGCGTGAGCTTGCCAACGTTCTTGACCGCGATGCCTTCGGCGAGCGTCGGCCCGCCGATGGGGCGCGCTTCGCCGTGCAGCGCATTCCAGACCGACGGATAGAGCGCAGCCTCCGCGCCAACGATGTCGATATGAGGCTTCACGTCCTTTGCCGCAACCGCATTGCCGGCGATCAGCCCGCCGCCGCCGATCGGGATGACGAGCACATCGAGATCCGGCGCGTCCTCTAGCATCTCGAGCGCGATGGTCCCCTGCCCGGCCATGATGTGCGGATCGTCATACGGGTGCACGAGCGTGAGCCCGCGCTCGCTCTGAATCTCCTCGCAGCGGGACTGCGACTCCGAAACCGTCTCGCCGTGCAGCACGACGTCGGCGCCATGCGACTTGGTGGCGGCGACCTTCACGAAGGGCGTGGTGACCGGCATCACGATGGTCGCCGGAATGCCGAGCCGCGCCGCATGATAGGCGACCGACTGCGCATGATTGCCGGCCGACATCGCGATCACGCCGCGTTTGCGCTGGCCTTCATCGAGCGAGGACAGCTTCACCAGCGCGCCGCGGTCCTTGAAGGAATTGGTGACCTGCAGGTTCTCGTATTTGACGAAGACCTCGGCGCCGGTGAGCGCGGACAGCCTCGGCGCCGGCAGCATCGGCGTCCGCAGCACGGAGCCCTCGATGATTTTACGCGCCGCACGGATGTCGCCGATGTTCAAGCCCACCACTCGTCTCCACTACGGCGCCGGATCAGCGGCAAGTTACCATCTTAACGCATGACCGCGAGCAGCCCTTCCCGAACTCCTTGCGGCCGGGCTATGCTTTGACCATCTCGTGGAGCACGGGTGGGACAGAAAAAAGGCCCGTCCGGCAGGGAAATCGATGCCACTCGACGTCAAACCGCATGCCTACGATCCGGACCTCGCGCCGGAGCTGTTTGAGAGCGTGCCGGCGCGGCGGGTCGTCGCCTGCATGATCGACGTGTTTCTGATCGGCGTGCCGGTCGCGCTTGCATATGTGCTCACCTTTATCTTTACAATTGTGACATTTGGCCTTGGCGCGGTGCTGTTCTGGCTGTTGCCGACCGCAACCGTCATCTGGGCGCTCGTCTATTTCGGCCTGACGCTGGGCTCGCCGGCCTCCGCGACGATCGGGATGCGCTTGATGGATATCGAGATGCGCACCTGGTACGGCGCGCCGGCCTATTTCGTGCTCGGCACGGTGCACGCGATTTTCTTTTGGCTGAGCATCTCGTTCTTCACGCCGTTCATCCTGCTGGTCGCGTTCTTCAATGCGCGCCGGCGGCTCCTCCACGACATGCTGCTCGGCACCGTGGTGATCAACAATCCGGCCCGCGCGGCATCGCTGCGCTCGACCCTCTACGCCAGGACGGGCGGGCTATGACGAATCGGCGGCACGCGCGATGCTTGCACCGGAACGACAGGATGGCTGACCGGTGACCCAGCATTCCCGCGATACGCCCCAGTTCTATCTCACGGCCCCCTCGCCTTGCCCGTACCTGAAGGGCCAGGAGGAGCGGAAGGTCTTCACCCATCTCGTCGGCGAACGCGCGGGCGAATTGAACGATTTGCTCACGCATGGCGGCTTCCGCCGCAGCCAGTCGATCGCCTACCGGCCGGCCTGCGAGACCTGCCGCGCCTGCGTCTCGGTGCGCGTGGTCGCCGCCGATTTCAAGCCGTCGCGCAACATGCGTCGCGTCGCCGAGCGGAACGCGGACCTCATCGGCGAGTTGCGCGACGCATTCCCGAGCTCGGAGCAGTACTCCGTCTTCCGCGGCTATCTCGACGCCCGCCATCGCGACGGCGGCATGGCCGACATGACGGTGCTCGACTATGCGATGATGATCGAGGACAGCCACGTGCAGACGCGGCTGGTCGAGTACCGCCGGCGCGGGCCGGACTCCGCGCTGACGCAGCGCGGCGCGGGCAAGCTTCTGGCGGTCGCGTTATCCGACGTGCTCAGTGACGGGCTGTCGATGGTCTATTCGTTCTTCGATCCGGACGAAGGCGAGCGCTCGCTCGGCACGTTCATGATCCTCGACCACATCGATCGGGCGAGGGCGATGGGCTTGTCTTACGTCTATCTCGGCTATTGGGTGCCCGGATCGCGCAAGATGGACTACAAGGGCCGCTTCCTGCCCCAGGAACGGCTGATGCCCTCCGGCTGGATGCGTTTCGAAAGCTGAGCGTTCGGGCGGTATGCCGCCATTTTCAGCTCAGCTTCCGCACCAGATCGGGCGCAATCGCGACAGAGACAAGCCGCAAGGAACGATAAGTGTTTTGCCATGCCCGACCGCGGGCATGGTGAAACAAAAAGAAGCAGAATGCGAACGAACTTGAAGCGCTCACACTGTTTGCAAACGGCCGGTCGGCCGACGAAATCGCCGATGCGTGGGGGCAATTCTGCAAAAAGCGAATCGCGGCCTAGCTGCCGATCTGCAATAGACCAAACGTCTCCGCGATCAACACGACGTTGAGCGCGAGAACCAAGGTCATCGCGAGCAGCGCGCATGCGGTCGTTAGCCGCGCGTTGGCGAAGCCCCCCATGATGTCGGCGCGACGCGTGAACAGCACCACCGCAATCATCGGCAGCGGCAGCGCGATCGAGAGCACAACCTGACTGACGACCAGCGCCTGGGTCGCGTTCACGCCCAGCGCGACGACCACGAACGCCGGAACCATGGTGATCAAGCGGCGCAGCCACACCGGAATGCGAAAACCCACAAAGCCCTGCATGATCATCTGCCCGGCCATGGTCCCGACCACGGACGAGGAAATGCCCGACGCGATCAGGGAAGTCAGGAACAGCGCGGCCGCGCCGGCGCCCAAGAGCGGCGTGAGCGTGTGATAGGCAGTTTCGATTTCCGCAACGTCGGGGTGGCCCGCGTGGAAGGCGCTCGAGGCCGTCATCACCATGGCCATGTTGACCAGACCTGCGCCGGAGAGCGCGATGATCACTTCCCAATTCGACAGACTGACGAGTTGCCTCCGCTGCCGGTCGTCGCGGGCCGGCGTGCGGCCCTGCGTGAGCCCTGAATGCAGATAGACGGCGTGCGGCATCACCGTCGCGCCGATGATCCCGACCGCGATCAACAGCGCCCCGCCGTCCGCGATTTTCGGGACGAACGTATGATAGGCGGCCGAGCCCCAATCCACCGGCGCCACGAACATTTCGGCCAAGTAGCAGAGCGCGATAATTCCGACGAGCGCGGTAATGATCAGCTCGAGGGGCCGGAAGCCGCGCCGGTCGAGCAGCAGAATGCCGTAGGTGACGATTGCCGTTACGGCCATTCCCGCCATCAGCGGCATTCTGAACAAGAGCGACAACCCGATCGCCCCACCCAAAAATTCTGCGAGATCGGTCGCCATCGCGGCGAGCTCACTGACCACCCACATCGCCCAGACGACCGGCTGCTTGAAATGCAGCCGGCACATCTCCGCGAGGTTATGACCGGTGACGATGCCGAGCTTGGCGGAGAGCGCCTGAAAAAGCATGGCGATCAGGTTTGCCGCGAGGACCACCCAGAGAAGGCTATACCCGTATTTGGCGCCGGCCTGGATGTTGGTGGCGAAATTGCCCGGGTCCATGTAGGCGATCGAGGCAACGATCGCCGGGCCGGCGAAGGCGAGCACGCTCAACCCGCCCTTTTTTTCCCCCTGCAGATACGCCTGCGCTACCGCCCTGGTCCGCGCCGTAAGAGAGCTGCGACGCGGCGTCGTCTGTTCCATGTAATCCATTCGCTCCTCGAGAGCACTTACCGGATCGAGCGAAAGGAGTCCCGGCCGTCTGCAGTTTTTCGCCAGCTAGATTGCCCGTGGTTTCTTGAACGCTAGCCTAGTTGCAATTAAGTTGCAATTGCATTTCCAGCACAATCAGTGTTTGGCAGGCGAATGGAACTCGCCCGACGGGCGCGGGTTGTTGGACGCTAAGCTCGGGGGCATTTGTTTAGCGGGGCGATCGCATGGCTTTGGCGGCCGTGCGCATGAATGGTGCGGGCATAAAAGTCCTGCCCCCGGCCATTCTGCTTGCTGTTCCCCCGTCCGCTTGGGCCGCCAACGCGCCGGGCGGCTCCGGCCCGTCCGAATTGATCTTCGTTGCGCAATTGATCGCGCTGATGATCATCGGGCGTGTGCTCGGCGAGGCGATGCTGCGCATCGGCCAACCGGCGGTCATGGGCCAGCTAATCGCCGGCCTCATTCTCGGACCGTCAGTTCTCGGCGCCCTCTTCCCGGACTGGCAGCACCTGCTCTTTCCGCCGATGAAAGAGCAAAAGGCGATGCTCGACGGGATCGCGCAATTCGGCGTCCTCGTCCTACTCCTGCTCACCGGGATGGAGACGGATCTCAACCTTGTGCGCCAAACCGGACGCACTTCGGCAATCGCATCGGCTGTCGGCATCGCGGTGCCGTTCGTCTGCGGCGTCGGGCTCGGCCTGGCGCTGCCGGAGAGTATGCTGCCACATCCGGACATGCGGCTCATCACCTCGCTATTTCTCGGCACGGCCTTGTCGATCGCGTCGGTGAAGATCGTCGCGACCATCATCCGCGAGATGAATTTCACGCGTCGCACGGTGGGCCAGGTCATCCTCGCCTCGGCGATCATCGACGACACGGTGGGATGGATGATCACTGCCGTGATCTTTAGCCTCGCGCTACACGGCTCGATCGACTCGTTTTCCCTCGCGAAAAGCATCATCGGCACTTTGGTGTTCATGGGGGTGAGCCTGACCATCGGCCGCCGCGCCGTGTTCTCCGTCATTCGCTGGGTGAATGACGCGTTCGTCAGCGATTTCGCCGTGATCACGGCCATCCTCGTGATCATGTCGATTATGTCGATCATCACCGACCTGATCGGAGTGCACACCGTGCTCGGCGCGTTCGTAGCCGGCATCCTGGTCGGCGAGTCCCCGATCCTCACCCGCCATATCGACGAGCAGTTGCGCGGCCTGATCAGCGCGTTCTTCATGCCGGTGTTCTTCGGCACGGCGGGCTTGTCCGCGGATTTGACCATCCTGCGCGACCCAATGCTGCTCACTCTGACCGTGGGGCTCATCGTGATCGCGAGCGTCGGCAAATTCGGCGGCGCCTTCGCCGGCTCAAAATTCGCCGGCCTTACGGGCCGCGAAGCGCTCGCCCTAGGCACCGGCATGAACGCGCACGGCTCGACGGAAGTCATCGTGGCGACGATCGGGCTCGCTGCTGGCGGTCGACGACAGCGCAAACGGCAAATTTGCGGCGCGCATCGCCGGCATCGTGGCGGGCGCGGGCGCCATGCCGACGACGGTCATGCATATCGCCGGCAATCCGCGCGCGAACAAGGACGCACTCGAAGCGGCGAAGGCGAAAGCCAGGGAAGTCGGCGAAACGGTGCAGACCGTCGCCAAGCGCACCGACAATGTCAAAATGCCGGAAGAGAAGCAGGCCGGACCGATCGACGTGACCACGCTGGTGGAAAAGGGTGCCGAAGCCGGATGCCGTCGCAGCCGAGGCGGAGAAGGGCTACGGATTGATGATCGTGGGCCTCGACAAAACCGTCGCCCGCGACAACGAATTCCATGACGATGTGACCAAGCTCGCCGCCGGGTTCGAAGGACCGATCGCGGTTGCAGATGCGCGCGACGGGCTGTTGGACGAACCGCTGACGAGCCGGCTGAGCATCCTCGTTCCGGTCAACGGCACCGACGTCTCGCGCCGTGCGGCGGAGATTGCGGTAGCCGTCGCGCGCACCAACAGGGCGTCGCTGACGGCGCTCTATGTCGCGCAGGCGGGGACGAAGAAGCGGCGCTCGCGCGAGGCCGAGGAAGCGATTTTGAAGGACGTCGCGCGATTGGCCGAGACGTATGGCCTGCAGATCAAGACCGCAGTGCGGTCCGAGATCGCGTCGGACCAGGCGATCCTCAAGGAGATCGCACGGCGGCGAAACAACCTCATCGTGCTCGGCGTCGGCCGCCGCCCGGGCGAGAAGCTATTCTTCGGCGACACCGCCGCCGCGCTCTTGGAAAAGTCCGACAAATCGCTGCTGTTCGTGGCGAGTTGAATAGGCCGCAAGCGGTCCGCCTGCGGTACTTTACTTCCCGCCGACCGGAATACCGAATTTGTTGTTGGTCAGGAACCGGTCCGGGCGGATGCGGCCCGCGGCGGCGCGGTCGCCCTGCCAATCTTTCAATTCCTTCGTCGACATCGCGAAGCTGCGGCCGGCGCTGTCGATCCAGGTCAGCCCTTCATCCCTCTTGAAGGTCGTGACGTCGGACAGCCCCTTGTCGAGATAGCGCTGCAGCCGCACGCCGCGGCCCTTGCCCATCTCGGGAATCTGATCGAGCCCGAAGATGAGCAGCTTGCGGTTCTCGCCGATCGAGGCCACCAATTCGCCGGAAACGACCGCCATCGCCGCCGCGCGATCGGGCGCCTTCAGATTGAGAATCTGCTTGCCCTTGCGCGTCGTGCCCAGCACCTCGTCTTCCGAAACGACAAAGCCGTTGCCCTGATAGCTTGCGACGAGGAATTTGCGGCCGCCCTGATAGGCGAACGCGGCGATGACATCGGCGTCCTGCTCGAGATCGATGAACAGGCGCAGCGGCTCGCCGTGCCCTCGCCCGCCGGGCAGTTTGGACACATCGAGCGTATAGAAGCGTCCATTCGAACCGAAAATCAGCATCTTCGCGGTCGTCTCGGTGAAGAACGAGAACTTGAGCGCATCGTCGGTCTTGAAAGCCACGCCTGATAGGTCGGCGACGTGGCCGCGTAGCGCGCGCACCCACCCCTTCTCGGAGACGACCACCGTTACCGGCTCGCGCACGACCATCGCCTCTTCGATCGCGGCAACGTCGTGCGCCGGCGCTTCAGCGAAATCGGTGCGCCGGCGGCCGAGGTCGGTCTTCGGACTGAACTTCTGCTTCAGCTCCTTGATCTGACCCGCGACCGTGTCCCACTGCTGCTTTTCGGAGCCGAGCAGTGCCTTCAATTTCTTCAATTCGTCGCGCAGAGCCTTGTCCTCGCTGCGAATCTCCATCTCCTCCAACTTGCGCAGATTGCGCAGTCGCATGTTCAGGATGGCGTCGGCCTGCACCTCGGTGAGCTTGAAGGTCTTCATCAGGACGGGCTTGGGCTCGTCCTCGGTGCGAATGATCTTGATAACCTTGTCGAGGTTGAGGTAGGCGGCGAGATAGCCGCCCAGGACTTCCAGCCGGTGCTCGATTTCGGCCTGCCGGTGCTTCGACCGGCGCACCAGCACCTCGCGGCGGTGATCGAGCCATTCGCGTAGGGCCTCGGCGAGGCCGAGCACCTTCGGGATGCGGCCCTTCACCAGCACGTTCATGTTGAGCGAAATGCGGCTCTCGAGTTCGGTGAGCTTGAACAGCGATTCCATCATCAGCCCGGCATCGACGGTACGAGCGCGCGGCTCGATCACCAGGCGGACGTCCTCCGCGGACTCGTCGCGCACGTCGGCGACCAGCGGCAGCTTCTTCTCGTTGATCAGCTCGGCGAGCTTCTCGACCAGGCGCGATTTCTGCACCAGCCATGGAATCTCGGTGACGACGACCACGTAGGTGCCGCGACTTCCCTCCTCCGTTTTCCACTTCGCGCGCACGCGGAAGGAGCCGCGCCCGGTCGTATACGCTTCCGCCAGCGCCTCGGGGGAATCTACGATGATCCCGCCGGTCGGGAAGTCGGGGCCTTGCACGTATTTCAAAAGCGTTCGGCTGCGCGCGTTCGGCGTGTCGATGAGGTGCAGCGCGGCGTCACATAATTCGACGATATTGTGTGGTGGGATTGCCGTCGCCATGCCGACCGCGATACCCTGCGAGCCGTTGGCGAGCAGGTTCGGGAAAGCCGCCGGCAGCACGACCGGCTCTTCGTTCGCTCCGTCGTAGCTCGGGCGAAAATCAACGGCGTCCTCGTCGATACCGTCGATCAGGAGGCGCGCGACTTCCGTCAGCCGCGCCTCGGTGTAGCGCATGGCCGCTGCGTTATCGCCGTCGACGTTGCCGAAATTGCCCTGCCCGTCGACCAGCGGATACCGCTGCGCGAAATCCTGCGCGAGGCGCACCATCGCGTCGTAGATCGCCTGGTCGCCATGCGGGTGGAAATTGCCCATCACGTCGCCGACGACCTTTGCGGATTTCTTGAACCCAGCGCCTGGATCGAGGCGCAGCTGCCGCATCACATGCAGGATGCGCCGGTGCACGGGCTTCAAGCCGTCGCGCGCATCCGGCAGCGCACGGTTCATGATGGTGGACAGCGCGTAGGCGAGGTAGCGCTCTTCCAGCGCCTCGCGCAGCGCGATCTCTTCCACGGCGCCCTTTTCGGGCGGAATCAGTCTCTGTCCCATTGTGGCTACCTAATCCACGGCCCGGCCATGAACAAGCGATGAACCCGCCGTCAATCGGGGCTTCCACTTGGTTGTGGCATCATTGAACTCGAACTGGCCGATGGCGTTGAAACTCGACCCAACGAACTCGGCCTATCAGTCGGAGGAAAAATGCGAAAACTTGTTCTGACGATGGCCGCCGTTGCCGCGCTCACCGCAGGCGGTTTTGCAACGGTCCCGCGTGCGGAGGCGCTTCCCGTTTCTGGCAATATCGCAGTGCCCGCCGACGAAGGTCTGCTGCAAGACGCTGCTTATGTCTGCGGCCGTGTCTGGCGGTGCGGCCGCTACGGCTGTGGCTGGCGTCGCGTCTGCTCTTGGCATCCGGGGCCGTACTGGGGCCCGCGCTGGGGCTGGGGCCCCCGCTGGGGCTGGCGGCACCGCTACTGGCACCGCTGGTAACTGATCCAACTGATAGCGGCCGACATCCAGCTGGAGTCGGCCGGAAGCTCCCACGCTCACGGCGCGCACGAGCTTCACAGACAAGATCGCAACAGAAGGAGAGGGCGACATACGAACCGTCGTATTGACGGCCGCCTGCGCGCTTGGGCTTGCCTTTGCGGCATTCGGCGGAGCATCCGCCGCTCCGCTGACGTCGGGCCTCGACAATGTGGGCAATGCCCCGCAGATCGAGCACGTGCAATGGGGTCCCCGTTGCCGTTGAGTGACGCGTTGTTTCAGGAACTCCTGGGCCGGCGCGTGTGCCGCAACCAGCGCATCTGCCGCTGGTAAGCGAAAGCAATCCGAATGCGACGGCCTGGCCGCAAAGCCGGGCCTTTTACATTTAGGCGACACGCGGCAATGCGCGGGCGAGTGCGGCGATGAAATGCGCGCGCTCGTCGTGCAGCAGAAGCCCGCGCGGCTCCAGCACGAAACGTTCAAGAAAGAAGCCGGTCAGCGCAAATCCGTCGGCGAGCGCGTCGGCGGCGGGGTGCAAACCTGGGTCCCGCAAGAACGCCGGCAGGCGCAGCATGCGGTCGGCATAGGGCGCGCCAGCGTCGCGTGAGACCGCGCGGCCCGATTTCGGTGAGACATAGACGAGATCGTCGGTTGTCCCGGTCGCCGCGCATTCGCCGAGATCGAGGCCGAAACCGAGATCGGCGAGCAATTGCAATTCGAAGCGCACCACCATAGGCGCCGCCACGTGCGCATCGGCGAGATGTTCGAGCAGCGTCTCGAAGGCGTCGTAGAGCGCGGCATGCGGGTCGCGCTCCGGCAGCAGACGCATCAACGCGGCGAGATGGCCGACGCCGTAGATCGCATGCGGCGAGGCGAAGAAGTCGGCGGCGCGCAGCCGCAGCGGCTCGACCGTGTAGTTGCCGAGATGCTCGTCGAGCCGCGCGCGCCAGGTGGCCGACAGGCCGTTGCCCGGCTGCAGGATCGGCTTGAGCCGCGAGCCCGCCCCGCCGCGCACCATACCGAGATGGCGTCCGTGCGCGCGCGTCATCAGGTCGAGGATGGCGTTTGCCTCCCCGTGCCTCTTCGCGCCCAGCACGATTGCGTCATCGGTCCATTGCATTCTCGATCCGCTGCCCTCCCTCACCCGAGTTGAAGAAAAGGGGACGGCTTGGCGAGCGCTCAGGGCATTCACTCCTTTGGAAACTCCAAACCCATCGCGCGGTAGCGCTCCGGATCGTCACCCCAGCCCTCGCGCACTTTGACGAACAGGAACAGATGCACCTTGGCCTCCGCGATCTCCGCGATCTCCTTGCGCGCCGCCTCGCCGATCGCCTTGATCGTCTGCCCGCCTGTGCCGAGGACGATCTTGCGCTGGCTTTCGCGCTCCACATAGATCGTCTGCTCGACTCGGATGTCCCCTTTTCGCAATTCCTTCCACTGTTCGGTCTCGACCGTGGAATGATACGGCAATTCCTGGTGCAGTCGCTCGAACAACTTCTCGCGCGTGATCTCGGCCGCGAGCTGGCGCAGCGGCGCGTCCGACATCTGGTCGGGCGGATAGAGCCACGGCCCGGGCGGCACGTGCCGAGCCAACCATTTCTTCAAATCCGAAACGCCGTCGCCGGTCAGCGCCGAGAGCATGAAGGTCGCCTCGAACTGTGCCTTCGCATTCGCCTCACTGGCGAGATTGAGCAGCGCTTCTTTGGCCGTGACGTCGACCTTGTTGAGGATCAGCAATTTCGGCGCCTTCACCTCGGAGAGCCGCGCCAGGATCGCCTCGTTATCGTCCTCCAGATCCTTGCGCGCGTCGATCAGCACGCCGACGACATCGGCCTCATGCGCGCCGCTCCAGGCGGTCGTCACCATCGCGCGGTCGAGGCGGCGCTTGGGCGAGAAGATGCCCGGCGTATCGACGAAGATAAGCTGCGACTTGTCGACAATCGCGATGCCGCGGATCAACGCACGCGTCGTCTGCACCTTGTGCGAGACGATGGTCACCTTGGAGCCGACCAGCGCGTTGAGCAGCGTCGATTTGCCGGCGTTGGGCGCGCCGATCAACGCGACGAAGCCGCAGCGCGTGTCGCTTTGCATCACTTCAGGCACCGACTTTGTCCGGTGAAGCGCCGACTGTGAGCAACATCTCGGCGGCGGCGGCCTGCTCGGCGGCGCGTTTCGAACTGCCCAGGCCCTCCGCCGGAGGGCGGTCCGGCAATTCCACGGCAATGCGGAATTTCGGCTTGTGATGCGGACCGGTGCGCGCAAGCTCGCGATAGGCAGGCGTCGGCAGCCCGCGCGCCTGCGCCCATTCCTGCAGCATCGTCTTCGGATCGCGCAAGGGCCGCAGCGGCTTGAGCATGCGCTCCTTCCAGAAGCGGTCGACCAAGGCTTCCGCGGCGGCGTAACCGCCGTCGAGGAAAACAGCGCCGATCAGCGCCTCGCATACGTCGGCAAGGATGGTCGTGCGCAACCGTCCGCCGGCTTGCGATTCCGAACTGCCGAGCTTGAGCGCCGGACCGAGATCCATCGCTTTCGCCACGTCCGCGCAGGTCTCCTTGCGCACGAGATCGGCCAATCGGCGCGACAGTTCGCCCTCATTCGCTTTTTGATAGGCCTTGTACAACATGTCGGAGATTACGAGCCCGAGCACGTGGTCGCCGAGAAACTCCAGCCGCTGATAGCTGTTCACGCGCGCGCTGCCGGACAGCGCGGAAATGTGGGTCATCGCCCGCTCAAGCAAGACACGATCGCTAAAGCGATAGCCGATCCGCTCCTCGAGCGCGCCCCAGTCCTTCGCCTTCCGGCTCATCTGACGATCGTGAACAGCCTGTCCCAACGCACGGAAACCGGCCAGCGCCAGAACTCCCAGGCCCGCTCGCCTTCGTAAACCGAGAAGAAAATGACTTGGGCCTTGCCGACGATATTCTCGAACGGCACGAAGCCGACCTGGCTGAACCGGCTGTCCGTCGAATTGTCGCGGTTGTCGCCCATCATGAAATATTCGCCGGCCGGCACGGTGTAGACTTGGGTATTGTCGGCAAAGCCGTTATCGACGAGATCGAGCGTGTAGTAGCTTTTGCCGTTCGGCAGCGTCTCTTTCCACCGCTTCACCGGTTGCTCGCGCACGCCCTCTTCGTTGTCGACCCAGGCCGACGCGGGCTCGCGCTGCACCGCGGTGCCGTTGATGAAGACCTGGCCATCGATGACTTGGATCTTGTCGCCGGGCAGCCCGATGACGCGCTTGATGTAATCGACCGACGGATCCTTCGGCAGACGGAAGACGACGACATCGCCGCGTTCGGGCGTCATTCCGCCCGGCACGCGGCCGCTCATGATCGGCGGCGACAGCGGCAGCGAATATCTGCTGTACCCGTACGAGTACTTGGAGACGAACAAATAGTCGCCGACCAGCAGCGTCGCCTTCATGGAACCGGACGGAATGTTGAACGGCTGGAACAGGAAGGTGCGGATCACCAGCGCGATCAGCAGGGCATGGATGACGACTCGGACGGTTTCGCCTACGCCGCCCTCTTTCCGCTTGGTCCCGGTGGTCACGCTCATCGGCCTCTTCATCCTATATCCTATCGCCTTTGCCCTTGGGCGGCGGTTGTAGCCGCTGGTCCCCAGGGGCGCAATCAAGGCGGCGGTCGTACTCGACTAAATATCTGTGGCTACTGCACTTCTAGGCCAGGTGCGCTGCTGGCCCGACACCGAGCGGAACCGCCTCGATGATGACGATGGCCTGGGCGGTCGGCCCTTCGTCGGTAAGGGATACGTCGATTCGGGCTTCATGGCCGGCAGGCGTGATTGCCTCGAGCCGAGCCCGAGCCCCACCGGTAAGATGCATCGTCGGCTTGCCGTTGGGCAGATTGACGACGCCCATGTCGCGCCAGAACACGCCGCCGCGGAAGCCGGTGCCGAGTGCCTTGGCGCATGCCTCCTTGGCAGCAAAGCGTTTCGCGTAGGTCTGCACGCGATTGGCGCGTCGATCCGCCTTCTCGCGTTCGACCGGCGTGAAGATCCGATTGAGGAAGCGCTCGCCGTGGCGGTCGAGCACTTCGCCGATGCGCCGCGCGTCGCAGATATCGGAGCCCAGCCCGATAATCATGCGGGCGCCCTCGCCCGGCCACGTGCCATCGCGTCGCGCATCAACTTGATGCTCTGCTCCAGGCTTACGAACACGGCCTCGCCGACGAGGAAATGTCCGATGTTCAGTTCCACGACCTGCGGAAGCACTGAGACGGTTTCCGCGCTGGCGTAATCGAGACCGTGGCCCGCGTGCACCTCCAGGCCGATGGTCTGCGCAAGCTCCGCGCCGGCCTTGATCTGTTCCCACTCGTCCTTTGCTTCCGTCTTGCGGTGCTCGCCCAAGGCGTCGCACCACGCGCCGGTGTGCAATTCGATGACGTGGGCGCCGAGCTCGACCGCCGCCTCGATCTGCGCCCGATGCGGCGCGATGAACAGCGACACGCGGATGCCGGCATGCTTGAGGTCGTGGATGACCGGCTTGAGCTGCTCGCGATGCCCGACGACGTCGAGCCCGCCCTCCGTCGTCCGCTCGCTGCGTTTCTCCGGCACGATGCAGACCGCATGCGGCCGGATCGCCAGCGCGGCCGCGACCATTTCGTTAGTCGCCGCCATTTCGAAATTCAGCGGCTTTTCAATCTCGGCTTTCAGCCGTGCCATATCATCGTCGCGGATGTGGCGGCGGTCTTCGCGCAAGTGCGCGGTGATGCCGTCGGCGCCCGCCGCGATCGCGAGCTTTGCCGCGCGCACCGGATCCGGGTGCCGCCCACCCCTCGCGTTGCGGATGGTGGCAACGTGGTCGACGTTGACACCAAGGCGGAGGGGCGCGGGCATTATTCGTTCACCCGCTCGGCTTTCGCCACCATCGGCTTGGCGCGCAGTTGCGCCAAAATCGACGTGAGGTGCTTCAAGTCGTAGACTTCCAAATCAATGATCACGTCGGTGAAGTCCGGGGCGCGGCGGCTCATATGGATGTTGTCTATGTTGCCGTCGTGCTCGGCGATGACCTGCGCGATCTGTGCCAGCGAGCCTGGCTCGTTCATCGATTGGATCACGATGCGCGCGGGAAACCGCCGCGGCGTGTCCTCCGCGTCCCAACGCAAGTCGATCCAGCGCTCCGGATGATTTTCAAAATCGCTCAGCGCGGGCGACTGGATAGGATAAATCGTGATCCCCTCGCCGGGACTCAAAATGCCGACGATGCGGTCGCCAGGCACGGCGCCGCCGTTCGGATTGAAGCGCACCGGCAAGTCAGTATTGATGCCGCGCACCGGAATAGCCGGTGTCGGCGCGGTCTCCGGCAGTTTCGCTTTCACCGAGCGCAGCCGCCGCAGGCCGAACCAGCCACTCTCTGACCTGCGCGGCGCTCCGGCCAGCGCGGCGGCGCGCTCTTCCTTGTAATCGGGATACATCGCGCGCGCGACGTCAGACGCTTTCAATTCACCGCGGCCAACGGCGGCCATGACGTCTTCGGTCGATGAGCGCGCGAGACGCGGCAGCGCGCCGATAAGCTTCTCGTCGGAATAGGCGATCTTGGCGCGCTGGAAGAGACGCTCGACGATGCGCCGGCCGAGCCCCGTATATTGCTGGCGTACGGCAACGCGCGTCGCGCGCCGGATCGCAGCCCGCGCCTTGCCGGTGACGACGATCGATTCCCACGCGGCGGGCGGCGCGATCTGCGCCTTCGAAGCGATGATCTCGACCTCGTCGCCATTCGTCAGCTCGGAGGTGAGCGGCGATATCTGGCCGTTGATCTTGCAGCCGACCGCGCTGTTGCCGACGTCCGTATGGACCGCATAGGCAAAATCGATCGACGTCGCCTTGCGCGGCAGCGCGATCAATTTGCCCTTCGGCGTGAAGCAGAACACCTGGTCGTGGAAGAGTTCGAGCTTGGTGTGCTCGAGGAATTCCTCCGGATTGGAGCCTTCGGCGAGCAGTTCGATCGTACGTCGCAGCCAGGCATAAGCGGTCGACTCACGCGAGAGCAATTCCGTGGGTGAGCCGCCGCCGTCCTTGTAAAGCGCGTGTGCGGCGATGCCATATTCGGCGATCTCGTGCATCTCCTCGGTGCGGATTTGGAGTTCGACGCGCTGCTTACCCGGCCCGATCACCGTGGTGTGGATCGAGCGGTAATCGTTCGCCTTCGGCGTCGACACATAATCCTTGAAGCGGCCCGGCACCATCGGCCAGGTCGTGTGCACGGAGCCCAGCGCCTGGTAGCAGTCCGCGAGCGTCTTCACGATCACGCGGAAGCCGAAGATGTCGGAGAGTTGTTCGAAGCCGACGGATTTGCGCTCCATCTTGCGCCAGATGGAATAAGCGCGTTTGCGGCGGCCTTTGACGACCGCCTTGATCCCGCGCTCCGCGAGCTTCTTGGCGAGTTGCGTTTCAATTTCAGAAATAAGATAGCGGCTGCGCTCTTCGAGCGCCGTCAGTCGCCCGGTCACGACGCGATACGCTTCCGGATAGAGTTCACGGAAGGCGAGATCGTCGAGCTCCTCGCGCATCTCATGCATGCCCATGCGGCCAGCCAGCGGCGCATAGATGTCCAAGGTCTCCTGCGCTACACGCTGGCGCGACGCTTCCGGCATCCAATGCAGCGTGCGCATGTTGTGCAGGCGGTCGGCGAGCTTGATCAGCAGCACGCGAACGTCGTCCGCCACGGCCAACAGCAGCTTGCGCAAGTTCTCGGCCTGCTTCGCCTCCTTGGTGACGAGGTCGAGTTTTTTCAGCTTGGTCAAGCCTTCGACCAGCCGGCCGATATTCGGGCCGAATAGGGAGTCAATCTCGGCCCGAGTCGCCTCGGTGTCCTCGATCGTGTCGTGCAGCAGCGCGGCGGCGATCGTCGCATCGTCGAGCTTGAGGTCGGTCAAGATCGCCGCGACCTCGATCGGGTGGGAGAAATACGGGTCGCCCGAGGCCCGGCGCTGATCGCCATGCGCCTTCATGGCGTAGACGTAGGCGCGATTGAGCAGCGCTTCGTTCGTGTCTGGATTGTAGGCCCGCACCCGGTCGACCAACTCGTATTGCCGCATCATCGGCTGGCGTCGCGCTTCCGCAGCTTTTTCAATGGCTTGCGTAACGACCGCTGCCGGCGGCCGCGCGGCCACCGGGTTCGGAAGAGTCGAAAGATCGGTCTGCGGTCGCATCATGCTCCCGGCGGAATCCGGCCGCGGATCCGGCAAAAGCGCTCATTCGCGGCCGAAGTCGTCAAGATATCACGACGTTTTGCGGCAATCGCAAGGACTTAACGGCCTGATTAATGAAAACGGCCCGGCTTTTTGGCCGGGCCGTTCAGAATTTAATTCGCCGGGGAGCTTATTCGCCCTCGTCCTCGGGCACTTCCTCGGGCGGCGCCAAGCCTTCGAGGCCGCGCAGCAGCTCTTCCTCGGTCATGCGGTCGGCGGTGACTTCGGTGTCGTCGGAGTCGACCCCGCCCGATCCCGCGCCAATCAGCGGCACCTCCGGCTCCGGCTCGTCCACTTCCACGTACTTCTGCAGCGAGTGGATCAGGTCTTCCTTCAGATCGCCGGGCGACACGGTGGTATCGGCGATTTCGCGCAATGCGACGACGGGGTTCTTGTCGTTGTCGCGATCGACCGTGATCTGCGAACCCGACGAGATCATGCGCGCGCGATGTGCGGACAGCAGCACGAGTTCGAAACGGTTCTCCACCTTATCGATGCAATCTTCTACGGTGACGCGGGCCATCGGCCGTCACTCCTTCGCTGGAACCTTTGTCCTGGAGACAGCCCGGTAGCTATCCCCTCCCTTTCGGAATTTCAAGCGGTTTTGTCTTGGTTTAGCCGCAAGCCTCTGTTACGGAACCTCCGAGCCGGCCGTTTTTACCTTTTCGCCGGCGTGATTGCATAGGTAACCGACCCATTGTCGCTGCGGATGCCCTTTGATTGGCCGATGGCGTTTTTGCCTGCCCGGCGCGTGAACACGCGGCCGTTGCGGCGCCTGCACGATCTTCGAGAGACCACTCCATGACCGTTCCCGGTGAAAAGATCGCTCTGTTCATTGATGGCGCCAATCTCTACGCGACCGCGAAATCGCTCGGCTTCGACATCGACTACAAGCGCCTGCTGCGCGAATTCCAGTCGCGCGGCTATCTGCTGCGCGCGTTCTATTACACGGCGGTGATCGAGGATCAGGAATACTCCTCCATCCGTCCACTGATCGATTGGCTCGACTACAACGGCTACTCGGTCGTCACCAAGGCGACAAAAGAATTCGTCGACCAGACCGGCCGACGCAAGGTGAAGGGCAATATGGACATCGAGCTTGCCGTCGATGCCATGGAGATCGCGCACACCATCGACCACATGGTGCTGTTCTCGGGCGATGGGGATTTCCGCTCGCTGGTCGAGGCCGTGCAGCGAAAAGGCGTGAAGGTTACCGTCATCTCGACCGTATCGACGCAGCCGCCGATGGTCGCGGACGAACTGCGCCGACAGGCTGACGTTTTCGTCGACATCATCGAACTGCAGAGCAAGATCGGCCGCGACCCGGCCGAGCGCGCCGCCCGAGAAGCACGCGGTCCGCGCGGCGGCCAAGGCGGCGAGCACACGCCGCAATTCCTGCAGCGGCCCGCGACGCCGCAGCGTGCACCGGCCGGTGCTCAGGCCGACGATGACGACGATGAATCGTTCGAATAGCCATGGCCGAACCGGGGCGCGATTGCCCACGCTGTCCGCGCCTCGTCGAATTCCGCAAAGAATGGCGGCGTAAGGAGCCGAAGTGGTTCAACGCGCCGGTGCCCTCGTTCGGGGCAGTTGACGCGGGGTTGCTGATCGTCGGCCTCGCGCCGGGACTGCAGGGTGCCAACCGCACCGGCCGTCCGTTCACCGGCGATTATGCCGGCGTGCTGCTCTACAATACGCTGCTGCGCTACAAATTCGCCCGCGGCGAATACAAGGCGCATCCGGACGACGGGCTCACCCTCGTCGACTGTCGGATTTCGAATGCCGTGCGCTGCGTGCCGCCGGAGAACAAGCCGACATCAGCCGAGATCAACACGTGTCGCGGGTTTCTCTCTTCCACTCTAGAAGAAATGAAAACATTGCGCGCGATCGTCGCGCTCGGCCGCATCGCGCATGACAGTGTGGTGACCGCGCTCGGCGTGAAGAAATCCGCGCATTCCTTTTCGCACGGCTGCCGGCACGAAATCGGCCGTGTGACGTTGTTCTCGAGCTACCATTGCTCGCGCTACAACACGAACACCGGCGTGCTCACGCCCGAAATGTTTCGCGACGTGTTCGCGAAAGTGCGCCGTTTCCTCGACGCCGGCACTCCGCGCCCGAAGTAACGCTACTCGCAAGCCGCCTGGCAACCGACGCGGCCTTCGGCTATTTCCTATCGTGAGATGGAGAAGCGGCCGAGTGGCTTAAGGCACCGCTTCTTGCGCGGCAGACGGGCAACCCTGTCGTGGGTTCGGATACCTGCCCTCTCCGCCACACTTTTTTCTGATCGGCCGAGATACCTCTTCTCAAATTAACCAGATCGGCTTGCGCGCTTCGGATGCGGAGGCCGATAGTCTTATTTCAGCCAGGCGATCACTTCACCTGCGCTCTTGTCGGGCGGGAAGACCGGGTAGAACACTTTCGTAATTTTGCCGTCGTCAATTACCAGCACCATGCGCTTGATCAGTTCCATGCCAGCGACCATGAAGGTCGGCAGATCGAGCGCGCGGGTGAATTGCAATTTATGGTCGGAGAGCAACGGGAACGGCAGATGCAGCCGGTTCGCCGCTTCCTGCTGGTACCCCGTGTCCTGCGTCGACAGCCCGAACACCTGCGCGACGCCGAGCGCCTTCAATTCAGCGAAATGGTCGCGGAAGCCGCAGGACTGCGGCGTGCAACCGCGGGCGCCCGGGATCATGTCCCAACCCTCCGGCAGTGGCACGCCGGGCACCCCGGTGCGCGGGTAGATGTAGACGACCGTGCGGCCGGCAAGCTTCGCCAGATTGACGCGTGTGCCGGCGGTGCCGGCAAGGCTGAGATCGGGCACGCGCATGCCGGTGAGATGCCGCGCAGCGCCATCGTCCGGCGGCGCTGGGATGTCCGGCGGCAGGTTCAGCGGATTATGCGGGCCGGATTCTGGCATGGGTCCATCCACAATCGTCATGCCCGCGTTCGTCGCGGGCATCCACGTCTTTTTGCAAGGTCAGTATTGAAGACGTCGATAGGTCGGACAAGCCCGGTTATGACGCCTTACACATAAGTCATGAATTCCATCAGCGAACCGTCCGGATCGCGAAAATAGACCGACGTCCCCGGCCCCTTGGCGCCGAAACGCTGCAGCGGACCGCGCTCGATCGGGATGCCATGCCGCTCAAGGTGTTCGACGGCGTCTGCGATCGGGCCCCGCCATTCGAAGCACAAGTCGCTATTGCCCGGCTTGACCGGCAGCCGCGCCACCTCCGCCGGCTGAACGCCCGGGCCGTGCACGTTCAACTGTTTGTCGCCGAAGCGATAGGCAAAGCCGGCCGGCCGCGCGATGAGCTCCGCTCCCATTACCTCGACGTAAAATTTGTTCGAGCGCTCCCAATCGGAAACGTGGATCACGCAATGATCGAGGCTGGTTGGAACGGCCATGCTCGTCCTCACGTTGGCTTGCATTGCGGCCGCGCGCGATCGCGGCCAGTGTTTCGGCCAAGGGGAGCGACAGCATGACAAATCTGAACATCCGTTTGAAGGCTGCGGGATTGAGCTTGGGCCTCTGCCTCGCCGCCGCAGCCGCCCTGCCGGCCGAAGCGCAGACCGCGAATGCCTCGTTGAAGAATGTAGAAGGCAAGGACGCCGGCACCGCCACGCTGACGCAGACCCCAGCCGGCGTACTCATCGCGTTGTCACTCAAAGGCGCGCCCGCCGGCGAGCATGCCTTTCATGTGCACGCCGTCGGCAGGTGCGAACCGCCCTTCACCAGCGCCGGCGGCCATTTCAATCCGGGCGGCAAGAAGCATGGCCTGATGGCCGCGGACGGCCGTCACGCTGGCGACATGCCGAATTTGCATATCCCGGCGAACGGCGACCTGTCCGAGGAAGTGCTCAACACAGCGGTCACGCTGGAAAAGGGCAAGCCGAATTCGCTGTTCGGGCCGGACGGCACGTCGCTTGTCATCCATGCGGGCAAGGACGACTACAGGACGGATCCGACCGGCGACGCCGGCGGCCGCATCATCTGCGGAATCGTGCAGGAGTGACCTCTTGCGCGGCGACTACGGTGCGGCAGTGCTTGCGAAAAGGTCGCGGCGGCGAATCGGCATAACGAACTTTCGGCAGACCTGTTGTGCAAACCCATTGCCGCGATGTCGTTGCTGCGGCGCTTTCGCGCCGCGCTGACAATCCTCTGAACAGAGAGTCAATCTGCGGCGTTTTGCCCTATTCGGCGCAGAAACTCGACTCCGTCGGAAGGCATCGGCCTCACAGGAGCAGCCCATGAACCACAGAATGTTGTTAGGAGTCGTAGCGACGCTCGCCATCGGGATTGGCGCTGCCAATGCCCAGAATCAGCCAACGACGAACGTCGCGCCCCCGCCAAACAGCATCAACAAAGGAAACACCACGACGCCGTCCGGCACGGAGGGTCAGCCGGCACCGCGCAATCGCAGTCCTCGTATCGCAGGCAGGGCCAAATTCTGCGCCGAAGCTGCGGGAGGCAAATTGTTGCGCTGCCGCTATCGATCGATGGACGCTTGCGAAAAATCGAAAGCGCACGGCAATTTGCGCTGCGTCGCGCGGCCGTCATAAGCGCTTGCGGGCGACGCTGAGCAAGCCCTCGTTCACGGGAGTGCGAGAGCAGCTAACCCCGAAACCGAAATTGACGCGGCTCAGCCCTTCACCCGCATCAGGCGGCCGCGCTCCCGCTCCCACGAGCGCTTCTTCAGCGTCTCGCGCTTGTCGTGCAGTTTTTTGCCGCGGGCGAGCGCGATCTCGATCTTCGCCCTGCCCCGCTCGTCGAAGTAGAGCTTCAGCGGCACGATGGTCATGCCCTCGCGCTCGACCGCACCGCTCAAGCGGTCGATTTCGCGCCGGTGCAGCAGCAGGCGCCGCGCGCGCTTTGGCATGTGATTGTTGAACGGGCCGGCCTGCAGATATTCGGGGATGTTGGCGTTGACGAGCCACAGCTCGCCGCCTTTCGGATCGGCGTAGGACTCCGCGATCGTCGCCTTGCCGTTGCGCAGCGATTTCACCTCGCTGCCGGTGAGCGCAATGCCGGCCTCGTAGGTATCGCCGATCTCGTAATTGAAACGCGCCTTGCGGTTCTCACTGACGACCTTGAACCGGCGCTCGGGTTTGGGAGCCATACCGGCCTAGTTAGGTCCCCCGCGCGCTTTCAGCAAATCGCGGATTTCGGTGAGAAGCGCCTCCTGCTTCGACAACGCCGGCTGCTTCTCGGCCTCTTTCTTCATCAGCCGTCCCATTGCCCGGATGGCCAGGAACAGCACCCACGCGATGATCACGAAGTTGATGACGAGAGTGATGAAATTACCCCAAGCCAATACCGCACCTTGTTTTTTCGCATCGGCAAGGGTCGCAGCCGTCACCTTGGCGGAAAGCGGCATGAAGTAGTTCGAGAAGTCGAGTCCGCCCGTAACAGCGCCGACGAGAGGCATGATGATGTCGGCCACGAGCGAGTTCACGATGGCGCCGAAGGCCGCGCCGATGATCACGCCAATCGCGAGATCGACGACGTTGCCGCGCATCGCGAATTTCTTGAAGTCTTCGAACACGCGCCCCTCCCGATGCTGCGGCTCAGTTAATCAGGCCGGCATGCCTCATCGCGTCGCGTACCTTGCCCTTCGAAGCCTCCGAGAGCGGCACCATCGGCAGCCGAACCGTCTCCTCGCACTTGCCGAGCATCGACAGCGCGTACTTGGCGGGGGCCGGATTGGTTTCAACGAACAGGTTCTGATGTAGCGGCATCAGCTTGTCCTGCAGCTTCAGGGCGCTGGCGTAATCCCCCTTCAGGCAAGCGTTCTGGAATTCCGCGCAAAGCCTTGGCGCAACGTTGGAAGTCACCGAGATGCAGCCGTGGCCGCCATGCGCCATGAAGCCGAGCGCAGTGCCGTCCTCGCCGGACATTTGGTTGAAGTCCCCGCCCATCGCTTCGCGCTGTTGCGAGATGCGCACCATATTGGCAGTCGCGTCCTTCACACCGGCGATGTTCTTGCATTCGAAGAGCCGCTTCATCGTGTCGACCGACATGTCGATGACCGAGCGCGGCGGGATGTTGTAGATGATGATTGGAATACCGATCGCGTCGTTGATCGCCTTGAAGTGCTGGTACAGGCCCTCCTGCGTGGGCTTGTTGTAGTAGGGCGTGACGATCAGGACGGCATCCGCACCCGCATCTTCCGCGTGCTCGGCGAAGTCGATGGCCTCGCGGGTCGAGTTGGAGCCAGCCCCCGCGATCACGGGGACGCGCTTCTTGGCCTGGTCGATGCACCATTCGACCACGCGCTTGTGCTCGTCATGGCTCAGGGTTGGGCTTTCGCCCGTGGTCCCCACTGGCACGAGCCCGTGCGTGCCTTCGGCGATTTGCCAGTCGACCAGGGCACGGAACGCCGCCTCGTCCACGCTGCCGTTTTTGAACGGCGTCACAAGGGCAGTGAAAGAACCTCGAAAGCGCGTCTTGGCGGTCATGGCGGTCTCCGGAGGAACAGAAACGGCATTGTTTACGCTCAAGCGGCACGACGCGAAAGCCCATCCTTCAGCCTCGCTCCGGCCCCGTTTTGGCCCTGCCCGCAGGTTACCGGGGGCGTCACTTTCGGCTTTCATTCAACGGGCCATCCGGGCCTAATGAGGCGCTTGCAGGCTCTGAGTCGAGCCGCCGGGGAGCAGGGGCTAGACTGAAAATGGGATTTGACCGCTGCGGGCCGTTCGGCCTCGCTGCAATCGTCACTGCCGCAGCGGCGCTTGCCGCCGGGATCGCTTTTGCCGGCGTGCCGCTGCCGACCCCGCGCCCCGCTTCCGCGCCGACCAAATCGGCGGCCGTTCCGACGCCGCAGAAGCGGCCGCACAGCGCTCAGAATACCTCTTCCGCCATCATCTTCGCACCGCCGGATAGCGCCACGGTGGCGGTGAGCGGCCGCGCGCTCGTGCCGCGTACGCCACCAGCCGCTCTGCTGCGGCACGCCGAAGCCGAGCCCGCGGCGCCGGCCACTCCCGCGGCGCCGGCCGCGTCTGCAGAGCACCACACGACGGCCATTGCGCCGATCGCGCTGCCCGTGCTGCTCACCCGGCAAGGCGGCGCACCGTTCGCCATGGCGTCGACCGGTTCGACGCCGGCGTCCGATATCGACGGATTGAGGGACGTGCTCAACGCCGCGCGCAAGGGTCGCGATGGCGACGCGGACGCCGCGGCGCGCGCTTTGCGCGATCCGCTCGCGCGCAAACTCGCCGAGTACATCATTCTCCGCTCCAACGACACCAATCCGAGCTTCGAGCGCTACGCCGCTTTTGCCGATGCCAATCCGACCTGGCCGCATGCGGCGGTCTTCCGTCGCCGCGCGGAGAATGCTTTGTGGAACGACAAGGTCGATGACGGTTCGGTCCGCGCGTATTTCTCGCATCAGCAGCCGACGACGGCGAAAGGCCGCTTCACGCTGGCACGCGCGCTGCTCGCGCAAGGCGAGCGCGAACGCGCGGCCGCGCTAGTGCGCCATGCCTGGCGTAACGACGACTTCTCCGCCGAGGTCGAGTCCAAAGTGATGGACATGTTCGGCGACATGCTCACGCGCGCCGATCAAAAGGCGCGCATGGAGAACCGCCTTTACAACGACGATGCCGAAGCCGGCTTGCGCGCCGCCGAACGGCTCGGCGGCATCGAACTTCTCATCGCCCGCGCGCGCGCCGCGGTGATCCGGGATCAGCACACGGCCAAGGCACTGCTCGACGCGGTGCCGCAATCGGCCCGCAATGACGCCGGCTACATCTTTTCCAAAGCGCAACTGCTGCGCCGCGAAGACGAGCCAGAAGATGCCGCGAGGCTCGTTCTGAGCGCCCCGCAGGATCCGCTCGCCGACCCCAATCAATGGTGGCAGGAGCGGCGCATCTTGGTGCGCAAGCTGCTCGACAAGCGCGATGCGCAGACCGCGTATCGCGTGGCGCGCGATGCGGCGACGCCGACGCAAGGCAACTGGCGCGCGGACAAGCATTTCACCGCCGGCTGGATAGCGCTGCGCTTTCTGCATGATCCGAAAACCGCATCGGTGCATTTCGCGCGCATCCTCGATGGCACGCGCAACCCGCATGCGATCTCGCGCGGCGGCTACTGGGAAGGCCGCGCCGCCGACGCGATGGGCGATCATGCGCAGGCGAAGCGCTATTACGAGCTCGCGGCGCACTATACGGCGACCTACTACGGTCAGCTCGCACGGGCCCGCCTCGGCATGACCGATCTCGGCCTCGTCGGTCCCCCGGCGATCGCCGAGAAGCAGCGAGAGGCGTTGAAGAATCTCGAAGTCGTTCGCGCGGCCGAACTACTCTATGAGCTCGGCGAGCGCGACATGCTCGCTTCGATCTATGCAGAACTCGGCGAGAGCGCGACCGACGTGCCCGGCATGGCCATGCTCGGCGAGCTCGCTGTAAGGCACAGCGACGCGCGCGCCGAAGTGCTGCTCGGCAGCGGCGCCTATGCGCGCGAGCTGCCGCTCGACTATTACGCCTTTCCGGTCAACGGCCTGCCGCACTACACGCCGATCGCGCCGCCGATCGAACCCGCCGTCGCTTATTCGATCGCGCGGCAGGAGAGCCGTTTCAATCAGGCAGTCGTTTCGTCTGCGAAGGCGATGGGACTGATGCAGGTCACGCCGGAAGCGGCGAAGGACACCGCCCACCGTTTCAATGCGACGCTGAACGTCAAGCGCCTGCTCAGCGATCCCATCTACAACATGCAGATGGGCGCTGCGGAATTGTCCAATCTGCTCCGCTACTACAACGGCTCCTACATCCTCACCTTCGCCGGCTACAACGCTGGGATGGGCCGGGTGCGGCAGTGGCTCGCGGCCTACGGCGATCCGCGCGAGCCGGGAGTCGACCCAGTCGACTGGGTCGAGCGGCTGCCGCTTTCCGAAACGCGCAATTACGTCATGCGTATCATGGAGAACCTGCAGGTCTATCGCGCGCGCTTCGGGGGCAATGAGAGACTCGTCATCGAGGCCGACTTGCGGCGGGGACGCACGAATTGATTTCCGTTCTCGCGTGGCCAGCCGCGGCCAAATCCAGCTAACATCGGCACATGCTCGACAGACCTGAAGCCGCCTCGACCTTCATCTCCGCTCCCGACGGCCTGAAGCTTCACGCGCGCTGCTGGGGCCCGCGCACTGCGCGGGGGCTGCCGGTCATCTGCCTGCCCGGTCTGGCACGCACGACGGCCGATTTCGACGAACTGGCCCCTGCGCTCTCCGCCGCCGGCGAGCGGCGCGTGATCGCGATCGATAACCGGGGGCGCGGCCGGTCGGACTACGACCCAGACCCGGCGAATTACAATTTGGCCGTCGAACTCGCCGACGTTCTGGCCGTCACGACCGCGCTCGAATGTTTGCCTGCCGTGTTTGTCGGGACCTCGCGCGGCGGGATTTTGACGATGATGCTCGCGGCACAGCGGCCAACCGCGATTGCCGGCGCCGTGCTCAACGATATCGGCCCGGTAATCGAAGCGAAGGGCCTCATCCGCATCAAGGGTTACGTCGGCCAGCTGCCGCAGCCGCGCTCGTTCGAAGACGGCGCCGAGGTTTTGCGGCGCCTGTTCAGCGCGCAATTTCCCAAGCTCACGGCCAAGGACTGGCTGAATGCCTCGCACCGGACGTTCAAGCAGGAGAAGAGCGGATTGGTGCCGACCTACGACGTCAATCTCGCCAAGACCTTGCAAGGAATCGACCTCGAAAAATCCCCTCCCGCGCTCTGGAAGGAATTCGAGGCCATGCGCAACATGCGTCTGATGGTGATCCGCGGCGCGAATTCCGATCTGCTGAGCACCGCGACGCTCGAAGCGATGGCTGCGCGACATCCTGGACTGGAAACGCTCGAGGTGCCCGACCAAGGCCACGCACCCCTCCTCGCCGAACCGAACACCATCGCTCGTATCGTCGAATTCGCACACGGCTGCGAGCGGCAATCGCAGTAGCGTTTTAGGATTTCGCGATATTTCACTTCCGAGGCGCGTCTTGGCCGGGGCCAATCAGGGGTTGGCATGGCGGACAAACCCTGCTTAGAACCCAGCCATGACGCATCCGACTGCCGCACAACTCATCGAACAAGGCCTGTTCCATCATCGGCAGGGCGACCTGCGCAGTGCGATGGAGCGCTACACCGAGGTGTTGCGCATCAATCCAGAGAATGCGGATGCGCTCTATTACATCGCGGTCGCTGCATGCCAAGATTGCCAGTTCAAGCAAGGCATCGAGCTTGCCCGCCGTTCGCTGATGTTCAAGCCGCGGCAGGCGCGCGCCTACAATCTGATCGGCCAGGCGCTGCACCGGCAGGGCGACACCAAGGGGGCGTTGGAGAATTTCGATGAAGCGCTCGCCTGCGACATCGATTTTGCCGACGCCTATTCCAACCGCGGCAACATGCTGTCCGAACTCGGCCGGCATGCCGAGGCCCTCTCGAGCCTGGACCGCGCGCTCGCGCTCAAGCCGAACCCGTCGGATTGGTTGAACCGGGGCGCGACCCTCGCGGCCCTTCGCCGGACTGAGGATGCGATCGCAAGCTACGACAAGGCGATCGCGCTCGATCCGGAATTTGCCGTGCCGCACATAAACCGCGCCTCGACCCTTGCCGAGGCGGGCCGGTTTGACGAGGCCCTCGCGGATGTCGAGCGCGCGCTGACGCTCGCGCCGAATGTGCCGCAGGCGCATCTGCTGCGTGCCGGCGTTTTGGACAAGCTCGGCCGTGCGGAAGAAGCGCAGGCGAGCCGCGAAAAGGCGGCTGATTTGGAAGAACGGCAGAAAGTCAACGCCGAGCGCGCTGATCGCCCAGCCTAAGCAGCTTGACGCGCGCGTCTTGCGGCCGAATACGCGGCGTTCACGCCCCAAGCGGTCGTGAGGCTCAGGCCGGTGGCATTGCCGGCAGTCGGCAATCCGCCATACACGGCATCCGTCAGGACACCCACCGCAACACTGTTGCCGTTGCGGTGTGCCCCGTCAAACATGGGTATAGCGCGGGTCGGCCCGAGACACCCGTCGTTATGACAAGCCCCGGACGCCCTAATAACCGCACATTCAGAGCTTTTGGCTCCAGAACTGGTACATGCTGCGGAACGTGCCTGGATTGCGCTGTTCAAATGCATCCCAGGCGTCGAGGTCCGCGGTCGACTTGTTCGAGCCCACAAGAGCCTCGGCAACGCGCCGCGCGGTCGCCGGGTTGAACTCGAAGCCGATAAACCGCAGGCCGTTATACGCGAGCATCGCCTTGATCTGCGGCAGCGTCATCTGATGCTCCTGCACATGAAACAGCAGGTCGCGGCATTCGCTTGTCGTGAAGAAGTCGTTTGCCTGAGCGATGTCACGGTACGCGGAGGCGAGGATGTCCTGTCGAGCGCGGCGGATCTCGTCGGCACTCGAGCAGTAGCCGCGCTCGGCGAGATAGTGCCGGACCGCGCTGATCTCGCGCCGTGCGATCTGACTATAGAGCCCAAGCCGCATGAACCCGCGCGGCCGCAGAAGGGACAGCAACACGCGGAGACCTGCGGCTGGATCGGCCATGTGGTGCAGGACACCGCCAGAGTCGATGACGTCGAAGGTGCGGCCGAGATTGCCTAATTTGAGGATATCCGCCTGCGCGTATTCGATTCGCCCGGCGACATCTGAAGGCGTCTTGCGTTTCGCATAAGCCAGGCTGCTGACGCTCAAATCAATCGCCAGCACGCGCGAACCTTTCAGCTTGCGTGCAAGCTCGATCGGATGTGCGCCCGTCCCGCAGCCCGCGACTAGCACGCTGACCGTTTCGCCAAATTCCGGCGCCTCGACCGTAGCGCCCGGGATGGCTTCTGAAAGATACCGACCAAAATCTAGCGCCTCTATTCCGCCGGCCAATCGAACCCAGCGCGGGTACGGATTGTTTTCATATTGTTGCCGCACGCGATTGGAGACCTCGTCGTCAATCGGCGTGAGCGCCGGGATCGAAGCCCGCAGCGCGAGCTCTTGCCGGCAGTCGCGCACCTGCTGACTTACGATTTCGGCCAGGGCGGAGGGCCAATTCTGATCAAGCAGGGCCTCCGCGCCAGCAAGCCGATGCAGCGGCATGTACATGGCTACCGCGGCAACCTGGAAAGCAGCAACGGACACTCGTTCGGCCAGCTTACTGTCCAGCCCGCGCGCGAGCTGCGCGACCTGCGCATCTTCTTCGGGCGTGGTCGCGAAAACATATTCGTTGATGAAGCACTGCTGCGCGACCGTCGCACAGAACCCGAGTGTCTCGGCTTCGCGCCTTTCACTGCCGATGGCTGTTTGCAGCAGCCCGAACCGCATGGCCGTGAGGGCCCGCTCGAAGGCGACGTCTCGTACCGTAGTCGATTTCAGGATCGTCAGCAGCAGCGGATCGGCGGCGACGGCAGCAAGCGAGACCCCCTCCAGCAGCACGCTAAGCGGCGGCCGCTGCGGCCAGGCTGAATCCGCGACCCGCATTGCTTGCCCGAATGCGGGAAGGAGCGCGGCGATGGTCGCAGAAATCGGGGCAAAATCGTTCGCCAACTGCGGCATGAGTTCGAGCGAGCGCGCAAACGCAGCGGAAGCCTCCCGCGACCGGCCTTGCAACTGCAAGACACAGCCGAGATTGTTGGCCGCCTCGGCGTGGCCCGGCCTGAGCGCGAGTACGCGCTTGTACGCGCGCACGGCGTCGTCGATCCGGCGCTGCTGCTGAAACCACAGCGCCTGGGCGAACAGCGCGTTCGCGTCCGCAGCCGCCAATTGCGGTCCGCTTTGCTTCGCCGTGGCGCGACGCTGTTTGCGGTTCATGAGCCCGTCCCGGTTAGGCGGCGTCGCTAACGCCTGCTCGTCTCACGCGCAAGGCCCTAAGGCAGGATGGGACCTCGGCAAGGTAGATTGATTAGGTTTTGCGCGGGGTGGCTCGGCAAGTAGAAGCTCACTTCCGTCAAAAATCTTTAAACCTAGCCGGCGATAGTTCGGTGTAGCGCATCGTGTGCTGGATGTTGCCCGCGTGTCGTGCCCCCTGTTGGCCACCTGCATCTCCCCGGCGATAGTCTCTACAAAAACCTCGACCATCCGCTAAATAGAGGGACGCGCTGTCCGCCCCCGTGGACGCCCTTTTTCTGAGCGATCAGACGTGTTTCGTCGATTATTTCATTCGCCCTTTTACGGGGTCTTTCACATTATCGAATTTCGCAATTTCTACATTCTGTACCTGCCCGTTCACCTTGTCGACGCGGCGAATGTAGACAGGATTGATGATATCCCGCGTTTCTGGATCGATGGCTACGGGTCCGCGCGGGCTTTCCCAGCGCATGCCTTTGACTGCGGCGATTAAATCGTCGCCACTGGTATTTCCACCGGTTTTCTTCAGCGCTTCATAGATCATATGCATTCCGTCGTATCCACCGACTGAAAAGAAGTCAGGATTCCGCTTGAATTCGGCATTGTAAGCCGCGACGAATTCCTTATTGCGCGCCGATGGATGGGTATAGTCGTAGTGAAAAGCAGTAATTATCCCCACCGCGGTCTCGCCCATGGCTTTCAGTGCGCTTTCGTCCGATAGTTCGCCTTGTCCCATGATCTTGATTTTCTTCGGGTCCATCCCGCGCTCAAGCATCGCCTTTGCGAGCGCAACGGGCTGAGACCCGCCGGGAACAAAGACGAAGATCGCTTCTGGATCGGAGTCTTTCGCTCGCTGCACGAACGCGGAGAAATCGGGATTAGCCAGCGGAACGCGGACCGAGCCAATGATCTGGCCTCCGGCCGCAGTGAAGGCTCGCTGGAAGGCAGACTCGGCATCCTGGCCTGGTGCGTAATCCGAGACTAGGGTGAATACTTTTCTGACGCCATTTTTATACGCCCAGGTGCCCAGCGTCTCGCAATTCTGCGGCAAGGTCACTGAAGAACGGGTGATATAGGGTGACTTGGTCGTGATAATCGACGTGGCGGCGTTCATCACCACCGTGAATTTTTTGGCCTCACTTGTGAGATCAGTGATTGCAAGTATCTCTGGAGTGATTACGAAGCCCGCGAGCAGGTCCACGTGATCGTTGACAATGAGCTCCTGGGCGAGTCGTTTGGCAGCATCGGGAACGCCGGCCGTATCCTTCTTGATTAGCTCAATCTTCTTGCCGGCCACTGTGCCGCCGTGCTGCTTCATATATAGCTGAATACCGTGATCCATCTGAGCCGCGGCATCGGCGAACTGGCCCGTGTAGGTCATGATCATGCCTATTTTTACGGTGTCCTGCGCAGCGGCTACGCCATTCGGCACATGCAACAGCAAGCCGCAAAGCACGATGATCAGAGGCTGCCTCATTGTTCTTTCCCCGGGGCTTAGAATTTTTCCGTGTTCACGATCTCCAGAGCTGCTCGGAAGCCAGGCGAGCGCCTTCGGACAGTGCTGCTAGTTTCGCCCACGCGATCTGCGGATGGACACGGCCGCCCAACCCGCAATCGGTGCTTGCAATCACGTTTTCACGGCCAACGACCTGCGCAAAACGGACGAGACGGTCGGCGACGAGCTCCGGATGCTCCAATACGTTCGTCGCATGGCTGACGACCCCGGGCAGTAGGACCTTGCCTTCCGGCAATTTGGTGTGCTTCCAAACCTTCCACTCGTGCTCGTGCCGCACGTTTCCGGCTTCGATGGAATAGCCTTCCGCTTTTACCTTCAAGAGTAGGTCGACGACATCTTTAAGCGGCACGTCTCCTTTATGCGGACCATGCCAGCTCCCCCAGCAGATGTGGAATCGCACTCGATTCTCCGGAATTCCTTCCAGCGCATGATTGACGGCTTCGACCTGGAATTCAGCCCACTTCCGATAACTGCTCAGGTCGTTGTTCATCGAGAACCACCAGTCGTACATGTCGACCAAAGCGGGATCGTCGATTTGCAGGACAAAGCCCGCGGAGACAATCGATCGGTATTCCTCTCGGATCGCGTCGGCCAAAGCCCAAGTGTATTCTTCTCGGGATTTGTAATAAGTGTTCGGTAGGATCTGGAGAGTTGCCGGAGAGACCGCGGTCATGAAGACTTCGTCAACGCCTGTGGACTGAGCGGCGGCTGCCAGATTTTCAGTGTCCCGTCTGATCGCGGCTTGCCCGATGTATTTCACGGGACCGACGCACGTCAGTCCGTACATGCGCGCGGTACTGGTACCTTGAGCCGACTGACCGCTCGACTGACCAGCGCTCCCTTCCGACGTGTAAAATTCGGCAAACTCCTTGCGCTCTTTGCTGCCGTAGGTCCAGGCTGTTCGACCTTTCCTGGCTTCTTCGTCCTTGACTTCAAACCCGGCGAGCCGCTCATAGACGTACGACCACCACGCGCCGAAATCGGTCGCCCGCCGCATCGCCTTTCCAAATTCGCCGTCATTCGCGATATCGACGCCGGTTTCGGATTGCTGCCGCACCACATCCAGAATCGCCGAACGTAAGCGCGGCAAAAGTTCTTCGTCGGGCGCGTTCTCCACATAGAGCGCGATCAAATCTTCTGGACGCGGGAGGCTACCCACGTGCGTCGTCAAAATCCGGTCGGTACTGCGCTTCATCGTTCTCACCGCGGCGTATTCTCATCTCGCACTTGCTCATTTGCAAGCTTCGCCTATCACAGGTCCCGCGTCTTGCGCAGCACGTTGAGCTTGGTCCCTTCGGCAGCTCGTGCGTCGAAAGTGTCGAGAATTGGCAGTCGCTCGGTGTTGTCGTCCACGAGGTGATCCTCTGGCACGCCCACGAGCCCGAGCGGCGTTCTAGCGCGCACCCACCCGCCGACCTTGATGCACATATCGGTGCCAAGAATGTAGTAGAACCCCGCCCCGTAGAGGCTGCAAATCTTCACGTACTGGACCGGCTTGGCCTTGACGGGAAGATCGGCCGCCTGAGCTCCCGTCAACGCGACG
>Ga0207862_1000009_pt1 | contig 42226 bp, 46 predicted proteins | sample LuqExpMetageno81_FD_187838 | JGI IMG/M metagenome (GOLD analysis project Ga0207862, IMG submission 187838) | Tropical forest soil microbial communities from Luquillo Experimental Forest, Puerto Rico - Sample 81 (SPAdes) | ecosystem: Environmental > Terrestrial > Soil > Tropical forest ... | reverse complement strand
CTGCCACGGTCGTTTCCGGGGCGAGACTGTCGCGGTGCTGCGTAAGGGTGCCGATCTGCACATTGGCGCCGAGCCGCAGCGTACCTGCGTCGGACGCGAGTGCGCCGGTGAGCAGCGAGATCAGCGTCGTCTTACCGCTGCCGTTTGGGCCGATGATGCCGACTCGATCGCCACGCGCGACGCGCAGCGAGAAATCGGCAACGATCCGCCGATCGTCGTAGCTCTTGGATATACGCTCTGCTTCGATCACGAGCTTGCCGGACGCTTCGGCTGCCGACACGGTGATGTCCGCATTGCCGGCGACGCCGCGATGCGTGCGCTTGGCCTCGCGCAGAGCCTGCAATTCGGCGACGCGGCGCATGTTGCGCTTGCGCCGGGCGGTCACGCCATAGCGCATCCAGTTTTCTTCCGCGGCGATTTTGCGCGCCAGTTTGTGCTGCGCGCGCTCTTCTTCCGCCAATAGCGCGTCGCGCCATTCCTCGAAATGCGCGAAGCCGCGTTCGAGCCTGCGCGTCGCACCGCGGTCGAGCCACACGGTGGTCCGGGTGAGGTTGGAGAGGAAGCGCCGGTCATGGCTGATGATGACCAGCGCCGCCCGGCGGCTTTCGAGCTCGCACTCGAGCCATTCGATGGTCGTCAAATCCAGATGGTTGGTTGGCTCGTCCAGCAGCAGGATGTCGGGCGAGGGAGCGAGCACGCGCGCAAGCGAGGCGCGCCTGACCTCGCCGCCGGAGAGATGCTTCGGGTCTTCCTCACCGGTCAGTCCGAGTTGCTCGAGCAGGTGCTGCGCGACGTGCGGATCGTCGGTCGGCGTGAGGCCCGCCTCCACGTAGGCGCGCGTGCTCGCAAAGCCGGAGAAATCTGCCTCTTGCGGCAAGTACCGCACCAACGCACCCGGCTGCACGAAGACCGTGCCGCGGTCGGGCTCGGCGAGCCTGGCTGCCATGCGCAGCAGGGTCGATTTCCCCGATCCGTTGCGGCCAATCAGCGACACGCGCTCGCCCGGGGAAACCGAAAGTTCCGCACCGGTCAGGAGCGGGGTCCCGCCGAAGGTCAGGCCGATGTCCTTGAGTTGCAGGAGGGGAGGCGCCATATCACCACAACTCCCCGGGAAGCGGGGTTTTTCTCATGCCGTACAGGTGGATATGGCCGCCGTCAAAGTTTGGCGCCAGCGACGGAGGAGCCGTCGGCGTCGCCACGCTTGCATTGCAGGCGGCTATCATGCATGAGAGCACCGCGGCGGACCTTATAGGTTCGCCGTATCCGCTTCCGGAGGAGTGTAGCTCAATGGCTAGAGCACCGGTCTCCAAAACCGGGGGTTGGGGGTTCGAGTCCCTCCACTCCTGCCAGGCGGGGATCCGGCACTAGCCGGCTCGGACAAGGTTTCTTGCCGGGCGCGGGCCGCGGATTGCGGCCAGCGTTTGGATTCGTACGTGACGTAATCGGTTTGACAGGATTTCGAATGGCGACGTCTCCCTTCAAGTTCTTCCAGGAGGTGCGCGAAGAAACGCGCAAGGTGACCTGGCCGTCGCGCAAGGAGACAGCCATCACCACCGCTATGGTGTTCGTGATGGTCGCGATCGCCTCGGTGTTCTTCCTCGTCGCTGATCAGATCATGCGCATTGCCGTGACATTCGTGCTCGGCATTGGAGGCTAAAGAGTTTGCGATGACCGATACTGCCGCAATCACGACCACTCGGCCGAAGCGCTGGTACATTGTGCACGCTTATTCGAATTTCGAGAACAAGGTCGCTGAATCCATCCGCGAGCAGGCGAAGCAGCGCGGGCTGGCCGATCACTTCGAGGAAGTGCTTGTGCCGAAGGAGACCGTTGTCGAGATGCGGCGCGGCCGCAAGGTGAACGCTGAGCGCAAGTTCTTCCCCGGTTATGTGCTGGTGAAGATGGATCTGACCGACGACGTCTACCATCTGATTAAGAACACGCCGAAGGTCACCGGCTTCCTCGGGGCCGACAACAAGCCGATGCCGATTTCGGAAGCCGAGGCGCAGCGCATCCTGCGGCAGGTGCAGGAGGGCGTGGAGCGTCCGAAGCCGTCGATCTCGTTCGAGGTCGGCGAGCAGGTCCGCGTGTCGGACGGCCCGTTCGCGTCGTTCAACGGCGTGGTCGAGGAAGTCGACGAAGGACGCTCGCGCGTGAAGGTCGCGGTGTCGATCTTCGGCCGCGCGACGCCGGTGGAATTGGAATTCGGTCAGGTCGAGAAGGTCTGACCGTTTGCACGGCCGGGCGCCGTCCGGCTGTGATCAGAGCGTGGGAGGTGAGGCGGCCGCCAACCGCCAAGATCCGCACCACCAAAGGAGTAGTCGATGGCAAAGAAAGTTACTGGATTCCTTAAATTGCAGGTGCCTGCGGGCGCCGCGAACCCGTCGCCGCCGATCGGTCCGGCGCTCGGTCAGCGTGGCCTCAACATCATGGAGTTCTGCAAGGCGTTCAACGCGCAGACCCAGAAGATGGAAAAGGGCATGCCGATCCCGGTCATCATCACGACCTACCAGGATCGCTCCTTCACATTCGAACTGAAGACGCCGCCGGTTTCGTACTTCCTGAAGAAGGCGGCCGGCCTCGAAAGCGGCTCGAAGACGCCGGGCATCTCCTCGGTCGGTCAGGTCACCAAGAAGCAGGTGCGCGAGATCGCCGAGCAGAAGATGAAGGACTTGAACTGCGACTCAATCGAAGCCGCGATGAAGATGATCGAAGGCTCCGCCCGCTCGATGGGCCTGGCGGTGGCGGAGTAACAGCGATGAAAATTGGAAAGCGTACGAAGGTTATCCGCGAGGGTATCGACCGCGAGAAGGCCTATCCGATCGCCGAAGCCGTCAAGCTCGTGAAGGAGCGCGCCAAGGCGAAGTTCGACGAGACGATCGAGATCGCGATGAATCTCGGCGTAGATCCCAAGCATGCCGACCAGATGGTGCGCGGCGTGTGCAATCTGCCGAACGGCTCTGGCCGCACGGTGCGCGTCGGCGTGTTCGCGCGCGGCGCCAAGGCGGACGAGGCGAAGGCTGCGGGCGCCGATGTCGTCGGCGCTGAAGACCTGGTCGAGAAGGTGAATGGCGGCACGATCGACTTCGATCGCTGCATTGCCACGCCCGACATGATGCCGCTGGTCGGACGCCTCGGTAAGGTGCTCGGCCCGCGCGGCATGATGCCGAACCCGAAGGTCGGAACCGTCACCATGGATGTCGCCGGCGCGGTGAAGGCGGCCAAGGGCGGCGCGGTTGAGTTCCGCGTCGAGAAGGCCGGCATCGTGCAGGCGGGCGTTGGGAAGGCTTCGTTCTCGGAGGAAAAGCTCGTCGAGAATATCAAGGCCTTCACCGACGCGGTGAACAAGGCGAAACCGTCAGGGGCAAAGGGCCACTACATCAACCGGGTGGCGATCTCCTCGACCATGGGCCCGGGCGTGAAGGTGGACCTCGCCTCGCTCTCCTCGGGCGGCCAGGCGCACTAAATCCACTGGGGAGAGGGCCAAGAAAACGCTTGGCAATTCCTCCTCCGGACGTTAGACAAGAGCTACGGGGCGTGCCGACCGGTTTGTCGGCATGCCTTTGTGCGTCTCTGCAAATCGATGGTGATTGGACGACATTCCTTTTTGGCATCCCGGTGGGGCATCTGAAAGGAAGGGTTCCGGCGCTGCCGTTTTGCTGTTGCGCGCAAATGCCGATCAGCTTGCGGATGAAGATGAGGGTTTTGGCCCAAGGCTTTGATCCGAAAGACAATCGGCCGACCTGTCCAAGACTGCTGGTGCCGGAGCGAAAGCCGAGGCTTAATCCCGCGTCGATCTGCGTCAGTAGGTCGGACAACGAAAGTGGGGCCAGCACAGACGGGGATGAGACCCAGGTTTGCGCGTCACCGACGCGCTGGTTTGGTTCGAACCTCGACTACCCCGTTCGGCCGCGCGGCCGTCGGGAGGGCAGGCTTCCAGGCGTCGTCCTGCCCGGTTCGCGCGAGCGGAATGAAGCAGGACGGCTGGCGTAACCGGCGGCTCCTGCGAATGCGGTGGGCCGCCAAAACCGGAAAGAGCTTGCAGTGGATCGAGCGGCTAAGCAGGAGTCCATTACCGAGCTGACCGAGGTCTTCAAGGCCTCCCAGGTCGTCGTGGTGGCTCACTATGCCGGCCTCACGGTCGCCCAGATGCAAAATCTGCGTCAGCAGATGAAGCAGGCTGGCGCGCGCGTGAAGGTCGCGAAAAACCGTCTCGCCAAGATCGCGCTCAAGGACACCGACGCTGCCGGAATTGCGCCCCTGTTAAAGGGGCCGACCGTGCTCGCCTATTCAGGCGATCCGGTTGTGGCGCCGAAGGTGGCTATCGATTTCGCCAAGGCGAACGAGCAGTTCGTCATCCTTGGCGGCTCGATGGGCAAGACGGCTCTGGACCCGAACGGCGTGAAGGCGCTCGCCTCGCTGCCGTCTCTGGACGAACTGCGCGCCAAACTCGTCGGCCTCATCCAGGCTCCGGCGACGAAGCTTGCGCAGCTCGCCAACGCTCCCGCGGCCAAGGTCGCGCGCGTGGTTCAGGCCTATGCCTCCAAGGGCGAAGCGGCCTGACGGCTCACTCAAACGAAATCTCTGGTTCGAATCGAATAGGAAACCGAAACAATGGCTGACCTGAAGAAGATCGTCGACGAATTGTCGAGCCTAACCGTCCTCGAGGCGGCGGACCTCGCCAAGATGCTGGAAGAGAAGTGGGGCGTCTCGGCTGCCGCCGCGGTGGCGGTTGCGGCTGGCCCCGCCGGCGCCGCTGGCGGCGCCGCCCCGGCGGAAGAGAAGACCGAGTTCACGGTCGTCCTCGCCTCGGCCGGCGACAAGAAGATCGAAGTAATCAAGGAAGTGCGTGCGCTGACCGGCCTCGGCCTGAAAGAGGCAAAGGACCTGGTCGAGGGCGCGCCGAAGCCCGTCAAGGAAGGCGTTGCCAAGGACGAGGCCGAGAAGATCAAGGCCACGCTCGAAAAGGCCGGCGCCAAGGTTGAGCTGAAGTAAGCGACGCTTATCTCAGGCGAAAATCCCCGGGCGCGCCTGAGCGGCCCGGGGGCACCGCCGAAATCTGGGGCCGGAGCGACCCGGTGCTCACAAGCAAGAGAGGGAGAACCCTCCACGAGAAGTCCGGCTCAAGCCGGCAGGACTGAGGAGAAACGCCGGGATGAGGTCTCCCGGTTTGCGAAAGAGGCGGTGACACACCATATACGTCGGTCTTCACCAGGCACGGGCTGAAATTTCGAGAATGCTATCGTGAGCGGGCACCCCTTCACGAGGCGGAAATGCGGCGGTTCGGGTTCCACCCGAATCACATAGAACCGGGCGGCCCCGACGCCTGTCCTGATGGTCGCGATTGGATGCGGCTGTTCGGAGAGGCGCCCGCGCAACCCGCCGACAGCGAGAATCGAGAGAGAACACGATGGCGCAGACGTTTATCGGTCGCAAGCGCGTAAGAAAGTTTTTCGGATCCATCAAAGAAATAGCAGAGATGCCGAACCTCATCGAGGTTCAGAAGGCATCGTACGATCAGTTCCTCCTCGTGAAGGAGCCGACCGGCGGCCGCCCCGACGAAGGGCTGCAGACTGTCTTCAAGTCGGTCTTCCCGATTTCCGATTTCTCCAATTCCTCGATGCTCGAATTCGTGAAGTACGAATTCGAGCCGCCGAAGTATGACGTGGACGAGTGCCGACAGCGCGGCATGACTTACGCTGCACCGCTCAAGGTGACGCTGCGCCTGATCGTGTTCGATATCGAGGAGGAGACGGGCGCCCGCTCCGTGAAGGACATCAAGGAGCAGGATGTCTACATGGGCGACATCCCGCTGATGACGAACAACGGTACGTTCATCGTCAACGGCACTGAGCGCGTCATCGTCTCGCAGATGCACCGTTCGCCGGGCGTCTTCTTCGATCACGACAAGGGCAAGACGCACTCGAGCGGCAAGCTCCTGTTCGCCGCCCGCATCATTCCGTATCGCGGCTCCTGGCTCGACATCGAATTCGATGCCAAGGACATCGTCCATGCGCGTATCGACCGCCGCCGAAAGATTCCGGCGACGTCGCTTCTGTATGCGCTCGGCCTCAACGGCGAGGAAATCCTCTCCACTTTCTACAAGCACGTCACTTATAAGCGTGCGAAGGAAGGCTGGCGCGTGCCGTTCGATGCGAACCGGATGCGCGGCTACAAGGCGATCAACGATCTGGTCGACGCCGACACCGGCAAGACGGTGATTGAGGCGGGCAAGAAGCTCACCGTGCGCCAGGCGCGTCAACTCGCCGAAAAGGGCCTCAAGGCGCTGCGCATGACCGACGAGGAACTGGTCGGCAACTACGTCGCCGAGGACCTCGTCAATCCAAAGACCGGCGAAATCTACATGGAGGCCGGCGAGGAATTGAACGAAAAGAACCTGAAGGTTCTCACCGAAGCCGGCTACAAGGAACTGCCGCTGCTCGACATCGACCACGTCAATGTCGGCGCCTACATCCGCAACACGCTCACCGTCGACAAGAACATGACGCGCGAGGACGCGCTGTTCGATATCTATCGCGTCATGCGTCCGGGCGAGCCGCCGACGGTCGACACCGCGGAAGCGATGTTTCGTTCGCTGTTCTTCGATCCGGAGCGCTACGACCTGTCCGCGGTCGGCCGCGTGAAGATGAACATGCGCCTCGAGCTCGACGCGCCGGACACGATGCGCGTGCTGCGCAAGGAAGACATCCTCGCGGTGATCAAGACGCTGGTCGATCTACGCGACGGCAAGGGCGAGATCGACGACATCGACCACCTCGGCAACCGCCGCGTCAGATCGGTCGGCGAGCTGATGGAGAACCAGTACCGCATCGGTCTCTTGCGCATGGAGCGCGCGATCAAGGAGCGCATGTCGTCGGTCGATATCGATACCGTCATGCCGCAGGACCTGATCAACGCGAAGCCGGCGGCGGCGGCGGTGCGCGAGTTCTTCGGCTCCTCGCAGCTCTCGCAGTTCATGGATCAGACCAATCCGCTCTCGGAGATCACGCACAAGCGGCGTCTCTCCGCGCTCGGTCCGGGCGGTCTCACGCGCGAGCGCGCGGGCTTCGAGGTGCGCGACGTGCACCCGACGCATTACGGCCGCATCTGCCCGATCGAGACGCCGGAAGGTCCGAACATCGGCCTGATCAACTCGCTCGCGACCTACGCGCGGGTGAACAAGTACGGCTTCGTCGAGACGCCGTACCGCAAGGTGAAGGACGGCCGCGTCACCGACGAGGTGGTCTACCTCTCCGCTATGGAAGAGAGCCGCCATGCGGTAGCGCAGGCGAACGCGGCGATCGACAACAAGGGCCGCTTCACGGAAGACCTCATCGTCTGCCGGCAGGCGGGCGACGTGCACCTCGTGCCGCGCGACAAGGTCGACTACATGGACGTGTCGCCGAAGCAGCTCGTCTCGGTGGCCGCGGCGCTCATCCCGTTCCTCGAGAACGACGACGCCAACCGCGCGCTGATGGGCTCGAACATGCAGCGCCAGGCGGTGCCGCTCGTTCGCGCCGAGGCGCCGTTCGTCGGCACCGGCATGGAAGGCGTCGTTGCGCGTGACTCGGGTGCTGCCATCGCGGCGCGCCGCACCGGTATCGTCGACCAGGTCGACGCGACCCGTATCGTCATCCGCGCGACGGACGAGAGCGATCCGACCAAGCCGGGCGTCGATATCTACCGGCTGATGAAGTACCAGCGCTCGAACCAGAATACCTGCATCAACCAGCGTCCGCTGGTGAAGGTGGGCGATCAGGTGACGAAGGGCGACATCATCGCGGACGGTCCCTCGACCGATCTCGGCGAACTCGCGCTCGGCCGCAACGTGCTGGTCGCGTTCATGCCGTGGAACGGCTACAACTTCGAGGACTCGATCCTGCTCTCCGAGCGGATCGTGAAGGACGACGTGTTCACGTCCATCCACATCGAGGAATTCGAGGTGATGGCGCGTGACACCAAGCTCGGTCCCGAAGAAATCACCCGCGACATCCCGAACGTTTCGGAAGAGGCGCTGAAGAACCTCGACGAAGCTGGCATCGTCTATATCGGCGCGGAAGTGCACGCCGGCGACATCCTCGTCGGCAAGATCACGCCGAAGGGCGAAAGCCCGATGACGCCGGAAGAAAAGCTTCTGCGCGCGATCTTCGGCGAGAAGGCGTCCGACGTCCGCGACACGTCGCTGCGTGTGCCGCCGGGCGTGCAGGGCACTGTCGTCGAAGTGCGCGTGTTCAACCGGCACGGCGTCGAGAAGGACGAGCGCGCACTCGCGATCGAGCGTGAAGAGATCGAACGTCTCGCCAAGGACCGCGACGACGAGCAGGCGATCCTCGACCGCAACGTCTACGGCCGCCTCGCCGAGCTGATGGAAGGCCGCCAGGGCATTGCGGGCCCGAAGGGCTTTAAGAAGGACTCCAAGATCACCCGTGCGGTGCTCGACGAGTATCCGCGCTCGCAGTGGTGGCAGTTCGCCTCGCCGAACGACAAGCTGATGGCCGAGATCGAAGCGATCCGGAAGCAGTACGACGAGTCGAAGAAGCTGCTCGAGCAGCGCTTCCTCGACAAGGTCGAAAAGCTGCAGCGCGGCGACGAGCTGCCTCCGGGCGTGATGAAGATGGTCAAGGTCTTCGTCGCGGTGAAGCGCAAGATCCAGCCCGGCGACAAGATGGCCGGCCGTCACGGCAACAAGGGCGTCGTGTCCAAGATCGTGCCGATCGAAGACATGCCGTTCCTCGAGAACGGCACGCATGCCGACATCGTGCTCAATCCGCTGGGCGTGCCGAGCCGCATGAACGTGGGCCAGATTCTGGAAACCCACCTCGGCTGGGCCTGCGCGGCGCTGGGCCTGAAGATCGGGCAGGGCGTTGATGCCTATCAGGGCAAGCGCGATCCGAAGCCGCTCAAGGAGATGCTCAAGAAGGTCTACGGTGACGACGAGACCATCAAGAGCCTCGGCGACCCGGAGCTGGTCGAGCTCGGCGGCAACCTGCGCCACGGCGTGCCGATTGCGACGCCAGTCTTCGACGGCGCCAAGGAGGCGGACATCGAGCACATGCTCGAGCTCGCTGGCGTCGACCGGTCCGGCCAGTCGACCGTCTTCGACGGGCGTACGGGCGAGCCGTTCGACCGCAAGGTGACCGTCGGCTACATCTACATGCTGAAGCTGCACCATCTCGTGGACGACAAGATCCACGCGCGTTCGATCGGACCTTACTCGCTGGTCACCCAGCAGCCGCTCGGCGGCAAGGCCCAGTTCGGCGGTCAGCGCTTCGGCGAAATGGAGGTGTGGGCGCTGGAAGCCTACGGCGCGGCCTACACGCTGCAGGAGATGCTCACCGTGAAGTCGGACGACGTCGCCGGCCGTACCAAGGTGTACGAGGCGATCGTGCGCGGCGACGACACGTTCGAAGCGGGTATCCCCGAAAGCTTCAACGTGCTGGTCAAGGAGATGCGCTCGCTCGGCCTCAACGTCGACCTGCACAACTCCAAGCAGTCGCGGCCGGGCAACGAGCCGACGGCGGAAGCGGCCGAGTAGCAACGATCCGGGAGCGGCGAGGGCGCCGCTCCCTTCCTCCCGTTTGCGCTTCAGGCGCCTATGGGATGACGGCAAAGAATTGATTGCGGGCCGCGGCGGCGGCCAAGGAGAACGCGATGAACCAAGAAGTGATGAATCTCTTCAGCCCGCAGACGCCGGCTCAGGTCTTCGACCAGATCCGGATTTCGATCGCGAGCCCGGAGAAGATTCTGTCCTGGTCCTACGGCGAAATCAAAAAGCCGGAGACGATCAACTACCGGACCTTCAAGCCCGAGCGCGACGGCCTGTTCTGCGCGCGCATCTTTGGGCCGATCAAGGACTACGAGTGCTTGTGCGGCAAGTACAAGCGCATGAAGTACAAGGGCATCATCTGCGAGAAGTGCTCGGTCGAGGTGACGCTCTCGCGCGTGCGGCGCGAGCGCATGGGCCACATCGAGCTCGCTGCGCCGGTTGCGCACATCTGGTTCCTGAAGTCGCTCCCGAGCCGCATCGGCATGCTGCTCGACATGACGCTGAAGGACCTCGAGCGCATCCTGTACTTCGAATATTACGTCGTGCTTGAGCCGGGCCTCACGCCGCTGAAGGACCGTCAGCTCCTGTCCGAAGACGAGTATCTCAAGGCGCAGGAGGAGTTCGGGCCGGATTCCTTCACCGCGATGATCGGTGCGGAAGCGATCCGCGAGGTGCTCAAGGGCATGGATCTCGAAAAGCTGCAGGGTGAACTGCGCGCCGAGCTCGCCGAGACCGACAGCGACATCAAGAAGAAGAAGATCGCCAAGCGCCTGAAGCTGATCGAGGCGTTCCTCGCGTCGGGCAACAAGCCGGAGTGGATGATCCTGACGGTGGTCCCGGTGATCCCGCCGGATCTGCGTCCACTCGTGCCCCTCGACGGCGGCCGCTTCGCCACCTCGGACCTGAACGATCTCTATCGCCGCGTCATCAACCGCAACAATCGTCTGAAGCGGCTGATCGAGCTGCGTGCACCGGACATCATCATCCGCAACGAAAAGCGCATGCTGCAGGAGGCCGTCGACGCACTGTTCGACAACGGCCGCCGCGGCCGCGTCATCACCGGTGCCAACAAGCGTCCGCTGAAGTCGCTCGCCGATATGCTCAAGGGCAAGCAGGGCCGCTTCCGCCAGAACCTGCTCGGCAAGCGCGTCGACTACTCCGGCCGTTCGGTGATCGTGGTCGGTCCCGAGCTCAAGCTGCATCAGTGCGGCCTGCCGAAGAAGATGGCGCTCGAGCTATTCAAGCCATTCATCTATTCGCGGCTTGACGCGAAGGGACTGTCGACGACGGTGAAGCAGGCGAAGAAGCTGGTGGAGAAGGAGAAGCCGGAGGTTTGGGACATCCTCGACGAGGTGATCCGCGAGCATCCGGTGCTGTTGAACCGCGCGCCGACCCTGCACCGCCTCGGCATCCAGGCCTTCGAGCCGGTGCTGATCGAGGGCAAGGCGATCCAGCTGCATCCGCTGGTCTGCGCCGCGTTCAACGCCGACTTCGACGGCGACCAGATGGCCGTGCACGTTCCGCTGTCGCTCGAAGCGCAGCTCGAAGCGCGCGTGCTGATGATGTCGACCAACAACATCCTGCACCCGGCGAACGGTGCGCCGATCATCGTGCCGTCGCAGGACATCGTGCTCGGCCTCTACTACCTCTCGCTCATCCGCGAGGGCGAGCCAGGCGAGGGCAAGGTGTTCGGCAACATGTCCGACATCGACCACGCGCTCAACGCCAGGGCGATCACGCTGCACACGAAGATCAAGTACCGCTGGGAAGGCCTCGATGCCGACGGCAACGAGGTCAAGCGCTGGTACGAGACGACGCCTGGCCGCGTCGTGCTCGGCAGCGTGCTGCCGCGCAATACGAAGGTGCCGTACGACGTGGTCAATCGCTTGATGACCAAGCGCGAGATCTCGTCGATGATCGACACCGTCTACCGCCACTGCGGTCAGAAGGAGACGGTGATCTTCTGCGACCGCATCATGGGTCTCGGCTTCTATCACGCGTTCAAGGCCGGCATCTCGTTCGGCAAGGACGACATGGTGGTGCCGCACACGAAGTGGTCGATCGTCGACAAGACGCGCCAGGAAGCCAAGGAGTTCGAGCAGCAGTACAATGACGGTCTGATCACGCAGGGCGAGAAATACAACAAGGTCGTCGATGCCTGGTCGAAGTGCACCGAGACGATCGCCGACGCGATGATGAAGGAGATCTCGTCCTCGAAGAAGGACGCGTCCGGCCGCGAGGCGCAGATCAACTCGATCTACATGATGGCGCACTCCGGCGCGCGCGGCTCGCCCGCACAGATGCGTCAGCTCGCCGGCATGCGCGGCCTAATGGCCAAGCCCGACGGCTCGATCATCGAGACGCCGATCGTGTCGAACTTCAAGGAAGGCTTGTCCGTGATGGAGTACTTCAACTCCACGCACGGCGCGCGTAAGGGCCTCGCGGACACCGCCTTGAAGACCGCAAACTCGGGCTACCTGACCCGTCGTCTCGTCGACGTGGCGCAGGATTGCATCATCACCGAGCACGACTGCGGCACCGAGCGCGGCATCGCCGTGCGCGCGATCGTCGACGCCGGCACCGTGGTGGCGTCGCTCGCGTCCCGCATCCTCGGCCGCACCACGGCAGAGGACGTGAAGGATCCGTCGTCGAGCGCCATTATCGTGCCGAAGAACACGTTGCTCGAGGAACCGGAAGTCGATCGCATCGTCAAAGGGGGTGTGCAGGAGCTCAAGATCCGCTCCGTGCTTACATGCGAGACGAAGGCCGGCGTGTGCGGCGCCTGCTACGGACGCGATCTGGCGCGTGGAACGCCCGTGAACATGGGGGAGGCGGTCGGTGTGATCGCGGCGCAGTCGATCGGCGAGCCGGGCACCCAGCTCACGATGCGCACGTTCCACATCGGCGGCGCGGCGCAGATCTCCGAGCAGTCGTTCATCGAGTCGAACTTTGCCGGCCATATCAAGTTCAGGTCGCCCAGCATAGCGAAGAACTCGGATGGCGAGACGGTGGTCATGGTGCGCAACATGGTCGTGGCGGTCCTCGATCCGGACGGCACCGAGCGCGCGCATCATCGCATCCCCTACGGCGCGCGGTTGCGCGTCCAGGACGATCAAAAGATCGAGCGCGGCGGCCGTATCGCCGAATGGGATCCGTATACGCGTCCGATCCTCACCGAGGTCGAAGGTGAGATCGAGTTCGAGGATCTGGTCGACGGTCTGTCGATGTCCGAGCAGGTCGACGAATCGACCGGCATCGCCAAGCGCGTGGTCATCGATTGGCGCACAGGCTCGTCGCGCAACCAGCAGGACCTCCGCCCGGCCATCGTGATCAAGTCGGGCGGCAAGATCCTGAAGCTCGCCCGCGGCGGCGACGCGCGCTACCAACTCGCTGTCGACGCGATCATCTCGGTCGATCCGGGCAGCCACATGAAGGCGGGCGACGTCATCGCGCGTATCCCGACCGAAAGCGCCAAGACCCGCGACATCACCGGCGGTCTGCCGCGGGTGGCGGAGCTGTTCGAGGCGCGGCGTCCGAAGGAAGCGGCGGTCATCGCCGAGATCGGCGGCACCGTGCGCTTCGGCAAGGACTACAAGAACAAGCGCCGGCTCACGATCGAGCCGGCGGACAAGAGCGAGGAGCCTCGCGAGTACCTGATCCCGAAGGGCAAGCACATTCACTTGCAGGACGGCGACATCATCGAGAAGGGCGACTACATCGTCGAGGGCAATCCCGCCCCGCACGACATTCTCGCCATCAAGGGTGTCGAGGAACTCGCGGCCTATTTGGTCAACGAGATCCAGGAGGTCTACCGGCTGCAGGGCGTCGCCATCAACGACAAGCACATCGAGGTGATCGTTCGCCAGATGCTGCAGAAGGTCGAGATCGACGACGCCGGCGAGACGGAGCTTCTGCAGGGCGAGCAGATCGATCGCACCGAGCTTGATGAGGTCAATGCGCGGGCGGTCGAGGAAGGCAAGAAGGCGGCGACGGGTCATCCCGTGCTGCTCGGCATCACCAAGGCCAGCCTGCAGACGCGGTCGTTCATCTCGGCCGCCTCGTTCCAGGAGACCACGCGCGTGCTCACTGAAGCCGCCGTCAACGGCAAGGCGGACACGCTCGACGGGCTGAAGGAAAACGTCATCGTTGGCCGGCTCATCCCGGCGGGCACCGGCGCCCAGATGAACGATCTGCGCGAGGTTGCTACCAAGCGCGACGCGCTCATCCTGGAGGAGCGGGAGAAGGAAGCGACGAAGGCCCCGCAGGAGGAAGCTCCCGCGCTGCCTGCGGCGGAGTAATCCCGACGCTCACCCCGACAACGAAAGGGCCGCCCGCAAGGCGGCCCTTTTTGTTTTTAGGCGGGCTGAGTGAGCCGGCTTTCCCGTTTCGGTCTATCAGTTCGTCATGGCCGGGCTTGTCTCGGCCATCCACGTCTTGTTTGCTGACGCCCGCAAAGACGTGGATGCCCGGCGCAAGGCCGGGCATGACAAGTAAGTTGCTCAATTGGAAGGACTTGTATGAAGCTTCTCGTTCTCCCCGGCGATGGCATCGGGCCGGAAATCACCGCCGCGACATTGTCCGTCCTGAAGGCTGCGGATGTGCGCTTCGGGCTCGGTCTCAAACTCGAAGAGGTGGCCGTTGGCTTCGCCGGCATGCGCGCGCACGGCCACACCATCCATCCCGACATCGTCGAGAAGGCGCGGCGCGCGGACGGCGTCGTGCTCGGGCCGACCGATACGTACCAGTACAAGGACCCGGCGCACGGCGAGGTCAATCCGTCGATGAAGATGCGCAAGAGTCTCGACCTGTTCGCCAACATCCGGCCGGCGCGCACCTATCCGGGCTTCCATCTACGCTGTGGCGAATTCGATCTCGTGATCGCGCGCGAGAACACCGAAGGCTTCTACGCCGACCGCAACATGGAGGCGGGCAGCGGCGAGGTTCTGGTGACGAAGGATGTCGCGATCTCGATGCGCCGCATCACCCGCCAGTGCAGCGAACGCATCGCCCGCGCCGCCTTCGAGCTTGCGCAGCGCCGGAAGAAGCGCGTGACCATCGTGCACAAGGCGAACGTGCTGAAGGTGACCGACGGCATGTTCATGGAAGAATGCCAGACGGTCGCCAGGGATTTTCCCGACGTCGCCCTCGATGAGGTGATCGTGGATGCGATGATGGCGCATGTAGTGCGTAACCCGCAGCGCTTCGACGTGATCGTCACAACGAACATGTACGGCGACATTCTTTCCGATTTGACGGCCGAATTGTCGGGCAGTCTCGGCATGGCGGCGTCGCTCAACGCCGGTGCGAACCACGCGATGGCGCAGGCGGCGCACGGCTCGGCGCCCGATATTGCGGGGCAGGATGTTGCGAACCCGTTTTCGCTCATTCTCTCTGCGGCTATGCTGCTCGCCTGGCACGGGCGGCGTGTGAAGGCCCAGACGTTCGAAGCCGCGGCCGCCGCGATCGACAAGGCGGTAGAGGCGGCGATCGCGGCGAAAGACACGACGCGTGACATCGGCGGTGCGCTGGGCACGCGGACAGCCGGCGATGCAATCGCTCGCCGGCTTCAGGAGTAAGCGAAGATGCGCTGCGACAGCCATATCCATGTGGTCGGGCCGCCGGAGCGCTATCCGCAACTGCCGAACCGGACCTATCTCGCGGGCCTCGCCACGCTGGCCCACATTGAACGCGTCGCGGCGCCGCGTGAAGTGCGCCGCTTCGTCATCGTGCAGCCGAGCTTCTACGGCACCGACAACTCACTGCTGCTGGAGAGCCTCGATGCGCTCGGCGGCCGTGGGCGCGGCGTCGCCGTCATAGAACCGGGCGCGCTGTCCACGCGCGAGTTGTTGGACCACTCGGCGCGCGGCGTTCGTGGCTTGCGCATCAATCTGTACAGTCCGCTCGGCGAGAAAACCTCGCTACAGGAGCGGTTCAAGACGGTCGAGACGCTCGCGCGCAATCTCAACTGGCACGTCGAGGTGATCGCGCCGCTGAAAATTCTTGCGCAGGAAAGCGTGCTGCTGGCCCGTTCGGCTGTGCCGGTCGTGATCGATCATTACGGCCTGTATACGGGGCATGCGCCGTATTGCGGCGAGGGCAAGATCCTTGTCGAACTCGTCGGCCTGCCGCATGTGTGGATCAAATTATCGGCGCCGTATCGCTCGAGCTACGATCCGCTCGCGACGCATCCCGATCCGATCTGGCTCGCCGAGTTCTTGAAAGCCGCGCCCGATCGCTGCGTTTGGGGCAGCGACTGGCCGCACACGCCGCCCCATGAGAAGCAGGGTAACGGCAACATGATGCTGCCGTACCGTGCTCTTCGTTACGAAACGGTCGTCGACGAGTTTCGCGCCGCGGTCGGCTCGGACGAACTGAGCGAGCGTATCTTGTCGGGAAATCCCGCCAAGCTTTACGGCTTTGACGCATAACAACCTGCGGTCAACGCGGGTGGGAGAGGGGAGGGCTCGATGCGCCACAGTGGTATTGTTCAATTCTTCGCTGCCGCGATGCTCTGCATGCTCGCGAGCGCCGCCGCGGCGCAAAATTATCCGACGCGCACCATTCAAGTGATCGTCGCGTATTCGCCCGGCGGCACAGGCGATTTTGTCGCGCGGACGTTGCAGGAAAAGCTGTCGGCCGCGCTGGGCCAAACGGTCGTTGTTGAAAACCGCGCCGGCGCAAGCGGCGCCATCGGCGCGCACTCCGTCACGGCGGCCGCGCCCGATGGCTACACGCTTCTGCTCGGTCAGACTGGTGAGATTTCGATCAATCAGCACTGGCTGAAAGGGTTGAACTACGATCCCGATAAGGAGTTGGAGCCGGTTGCGCTCGCCGCGGTCGTGCCTCTGGCCCTGGTCGTTCCGGCGAAGGCGCCGTATTCGACGATCCAGGACTTTCTGGCCGCACTGAAATTGAAGCCGAAACTGACCTTTGCATCGGCCGGCACCGGCACGCCGGGATTCTTCGCCGGCGAACTGCTCAAACAGCGCTTCGACAGCAATCTCACGCACGTGCCGTACAAAGGCGCCGGCCCCGCGCTGACCGACGTAATCGGCAGTCATGTCGATTTTTACTTTCCAGGCTTTCCGGCGGCCGTCCCGCATGTGCAAGCGGGCAATCTGAAGATGCTGGCGCTCTCGTCTGCGACCCGCTCGCCTACAGCGCCGAACGTGCCGACGGTGGCCGAAGTGACGGGGCTCAAGGACTATGATTTCACGCTCTGGGCAGGCTTTTTTGCGCCCCGGGGGACGCCTCAGCCCATCATCGACCGGCTGAACAAGGAGATTAATACAATCCTCGCCGATCCCGGCATCAAGGCGCGACTCGAAAGCGCCGGCGCGATCGTTCGGCCGATGTCCGTCCCGGAGGTGAAGCAGTTCGTGCAGGATGAGAGCCAAAAATACCTGCGGGTGATCCAGGAAACTGGCACTTCGGAGCAGTAATCAGGGTTAAACGGCGCGATCGCGTGATTATATGCGCCTTGCCGGCGCGGATACCGCGCGAACGGCCCGATTTTCCGGGCTTTTCGCCTTGACTTAGCCGACTCGCGCCGATACATACGCCACACTTTTCGGCAGGCGGTGAGCTTCGTCTGTTCGGCACGGCCGCCCGGCCAAGTCTTTGGGATTTATTCTGAATTCCCAAACCTCGACCGGCGCAAACGCCTCGACCAATGAAGCTCAGACGCTGCCGCTGACAGCATTTGTCAGGTGAAGCGATGGCCGGCGCGGCTAAGCCGCACCGGGTCGATCCGAACGGAGGAGCGCCCGCCGCCTCAAGCGGATGGCGCATTTCCGTTTTGCGCGCGAGAACGGCGTTCGATGCGTCGGCGATACGCGCGAACGCGGGGCCCGCGAGGTCCCGCGCGATGGTGAATTTCCGGGCCCACAAGGGCTCACGATGAAGGTAGCGAAGGGCAACGATGCCGACGATCAACCAGTTGATTGCCAAGCCGCGGCAGCCGCTGAAGGCGCGCAACAAGGTTCCGGCCCTGCAGGCCTCGCCGCAGAAGCGCGGCGTCTGCACGCGCGTCTACACGACGACGCCGAAGAAGCCGAACTCGGCCCTGCGCAAGGTGGCGAAGGTCCGGTTGACCAACGGCTTCGAGGTGATCGGCTACATCCCGGGCGAGGGGCATAACCTGCAGGAGCACTCGGTGGTCATGATCCGCGGCGGCCGCGTGAAGGACCTGCCCGGCGTGCGCTACCATATTCTGCGCGGCGTGCTCGACACGCAGGGTGTCAAGAACCGCAAGCAGCGCCGGTCGAAGTACGGCGCGAAGCGTCCGAAATAAGTTTCGAGGGTTAGCTCATGTCCCGTCGTCACGCTGCCGAGAAGCGCGAGATCATCCCGGACCCGAAGTTCGGGAACGTTGTTGTTTCCAAGTTCATGAATGCGATCATGTACGCCGGCAAGAAGTCCGTCGCGGAGTCGATCGTGTACGGCGCGCTCGACGTGATCGAGTCGAAGACCAAACAGAATCCTCTCGGCGTCTTCCAGCAGGCGCTGGATAACGTGATGCCGTCGATCGAGGTGCGGTCGCGGCGCGTGGGCGGCGCGACCTATCAGGTGCCGGTCGAAGTTCGCACGTCCCGCCGGCAGGCGCTCGGCATCCGCTGGATCATCTCTGCCGCGCGCGACCGTAACGAGCGGACCATGACGGAGCGTTTGTCGGCTGAACTGCTTGATGCGTCGAACAACAGGGGGAACGCGGTCAAGAAGCGGGAAGACACCCACAAGATGGCGGAAGCCAACCGGGCCTTTTCGCATTACCGCTGGTAAGCGGATCGCGCACAGAATTTAAGGAATAGAGTCCCCAATGCCGCGAATTCATAAAATCGAGGACTACCGCAACTTCGGCATTATGGCGCACATCGATGCCGGCAAGACGACGACGACCGAGCGGATCCTCTATTACACCGGCAAGAGCCATAAGATCGGCGAGGTGCACGAAGGCGCCGCGACGATGGACTGGATGGAGCAGGAGCAGGAGCGCGGCATTACCATCACGTCGGCCGCGACCACGGCTTTCTGGCAGGGCAAGCGGCTGAACATCATCGACACCCCCGGCCACGTTGACTTCACGATCGAGGTCGAGCGCAGTTTGCGCGTGCTCGACGGTGCCGTGTGCGTGCTCGACTCCAACCAGGGCGTCGAGCCGCAGACCGAGACGGTCTGGCGCCAGGGCGATAAGTACAAAGTTCCTCGCATCGTCTTCGCCAACAAGATGGACAAGATCGGCGCGGACTTCTTCAAGTGCCTCGACGATATCAAGACGCGCCTCGGCGCTAAGCCCGTCGCGATCCAGCTGCCGATCGGCGCGGAAAGCAACTTCAAGGGCCTCGTCGACCTCGTGCGCATGAAGGGCGTGGTGTGGGACGATGAATCCCTCGGCGCCAAGTATCAGGACGTCGACATTCCGGCGGACCTCGTCGATCAGGCGAAGGAATATCGCGAGAAGATGATTGAGGCGGCCGTCGATCTCGATGACGACGCGATGACCGCTTACCTCGAGGGCAAGGAGCCCGACGAGGCGACGCTGAAGAAACTTATCCGCAAGGCGGTGGTGACCGGCGCGTTCTTCCCAGTGTTGTGTGGCTCGGCGTTCAAGAACAAGGGCGTGCAGCCGCTACTCGACGCGGTGGTCGATTATCTGCCGAGCCCGGTCGACGTGCCTGCGATCAAGGGCACCAACCCGGACAACGGCGAGGAAGTCACGCGCAAGTCGGACGACAGCGAGCCGATGGCGCTGCTCGCGTTCAAGATCATGGACGACCCCTTCGTCGGCACGATCACCTTCTGCCGTATCTACTCGGGCATCCTGCAGAGCGGCACCGGCGTGGTGAACTCCACGAAAGAGCGCAAAGAGCGCATCGGCCGCATGCTGTTGATGCATGCGAACAACCGCGAAGACATCAAGGAAGCCTATGCCGGCGACATCGTCGCGCTGGCGGGCCTGAAGGAAGTCCGCACCGGCGACACTTTGTGCGATCCGAAAACGCAGGTGATTCTGGAAAAGATGGAATTCCCCGATCCGGTGATCGAAATCGCGATCGAGCCGAAGTCGAAGGCCGACCAAGAGAAGCTCGGCGTCGCCTTGGCGAAGCTCGCGGCGGAGGATCCGTCCTTCCGCGTGTCGACCGACCAGGAGAGCGGCCAGACCATCCTCAAAGGGATGGGCGAGCTGCATCTCGACATCAAGGTCGACATCCTCAAGCGCACCTACAAGGTCGACGCCAACATCGGCGCGCCGCAAGTGGCCTTCCGCGAGAAGCTCACGAAGGCGGCGGAAGTCGACTACACGCACAAGAAGCAGACGGGCGGTTCAGGCCAGTTCGCGCGCGTGAAGATCGTCGCTGAGCCGACCGAGCCCGGCGCTCCGTTCGAGTTCGAGAACGAGATCGTCGGCGGTGCGGTACCAAAGGAGTACATCCCGGGCGTCGAGAAGGGCCTCGAGTCTGTGCTCGGCTCAGGCGTGCTCGCCGGCTTCCCCGTGGTGGATCTGAAAGTGCGGTTGATCGACGGCGCCTATCACGACGTCGACTCGTCGGCGCTCGCCTTCGAAATCGCTTCGCGCGCGGCGTTGCGCGAGGCGATGCAGAAGGGCAAGCCGGTGCTGCTCGAGCCGATCATGAAGGTCGAGGTGGTGACGCCGGAGGACTACACCGGCTCCGTCATCGGCGATCTCAATTCGCGGCGCGGCCAGATCCAGGGCCAGGACATGCGCGGCAACGCCAACGTGATCAACGCGATGGTGCCGCTGATGAACATGTTCGGCTACGTCAACAATCTGCGGTCCATGTCACAGGGCCGCGCCACATTCACGATGCAATTCGATCACTACGCAGAACTGCCCGCGAACGTCTCGGCCGAAGTGCAGAAGAAATTCGCGTAAGCGTTGCCAACTGAAGGACTTGAACGGAGAGTTCCATGGCCAAAGAGAAATTCAACCGGACAAAGCCGCACTGCAACATCGGCACGATCGGCCACGTCGACCACGGCAAGACGACGCTGACGGCGGCGATCACCAAGGTGCTCGCGGAAACGGGCGGCGCGACGTTCACCGCCTATGACCAGATCGACAAGGCGCCGGAAGAGAAGGCTCGCGGCATCACCATTTCGACGGCGCACGTCGAGTACGAGACGTCGAAGCGCCACTACGCGCACGTCGACTGCCCCGGTCACGCCGACTACGTGAAGAACATGATCACCGGTGCGGCGCAGATGGACGGCGCGATCCTCGTCGTCTCCGCCGCCGACGGTCCGATGCCGCAGACCCGCGAGCACATCCTGCTCGCCCGTCAGGTCGGCGTTCCGGCGCTGGTCGTGTTCATGAACAAGGTCGACATGGTCGACGATCCGGAGCTGCTCGAGCTCGTCGAGCTGGAAGTCCGTGAGCTCCTCTCGAAGTACAATTTCCCGGGCGACAAGATCCCGATCGTGAAGGGCTCGGCGCTCAAGGCGCTCGAGGGCAGCGATCCGAAGACCGGCCACGACGCGATCCTCGAGTTGATGCGCGCCGTCGACGAGTACATCCCGCAGCCGGAGCGTCCGAAGGATCAGCCCTTCCTGATGCCGGTCGAAGACGTGTTCTCGATCTCGGGCCGCGGCACCGTCTGCACCGGCCGCGTCGAGCGCGGCGTGATCAAGGTGGGCGAGGAAGTCGAGATCGTCGGCATCCGCGATACGCAGAAGACGACCGTCACCGGCGTCGAGATGTTCCGTAAGCTGCTCGACCAGGGCGAGGCGGGCGACAACATCGGCGCACTGCTGCGCGGCACCAAGCGCGAAGACGTCGAGCGCGGCCAGGTGCTGTGCAAGCCGGGTTCGGTGAAGCCCCACACCAAGTTCAAGGCCGAGGCTTACATCCTCACCAAGGAAGAGGGCGGCCGTCACACGCCGTTCTTCACCAACTACCGTCCGCAGTTCTATTTCCGCACCACCGACGTGACCGGCGTCGTGCACCTGCCGCAGGGCACGGAAATGGTGATGCCGGGCGACAACGTGACGATGGAAGTGCACCTGATCGTGCCGATCGCCATGGAAGAGAAGCTCCGCTTTGCCATTCGCGAGGGCGGCCGCACCGTCGGCGCCGGCGTGGTGGCGAGCATCATCGAGTAAGCAAGCGTGCTGTCGTTCCCCGCGCAAACGGGGGACCAGTATCCCGCAGTTCTGCGGGTGAACTGAGGGAATACCGATTACTGGATCGGCCGCTTTTCGCGGACGATGACAGTCGAGAGAGAAACGACAAATGAACGGCCAGAATATCCGAATCCGGCTGAAGGCGTTCGATCACCGCATCCTCGATGCGTCGACGCGCGAGATCGTGAACACGGCCAAGCGCACCGGCGCCCAGGTCCGCGGTCCGATTCCGCTGCCGACGCGCATCGAGAAGTTCACGGTGAACCGCTCGCCGCACGTGGACAAGAAGAGCCGCGAACAGTTCGAGATGCGCACCCACAAGCGTCTCTTGGACATCGTCGATCCGACGCCGCAAACCGTGGACGCGCTGATGAAGCTCGACCTCGCCGCTGGCGTCGACGTCGAGATCAAGCTCTAAGGCCTAAAGGACGAACGACATGCGTACGGGAGTGGTCGCGCAGAAGGTCGGGATGACCCGGGTGTTCACCGATGCCGGTGAGCACGTGCCGGTGACCGTGCTGCGCCTGGCGAATTGCCAGGTCATCGCGCATCGCACCAAGGACAAGAACGGTTATGTGGCGCTGCAGCTCGGTTCCGGGGCGCGCCGCACGAACAACATGAGCAAGGCCGATCGCGGCTACTTCGCCAAGGCGAACGTCGAGCCGAAGCGCAAGCTCGCCGAATTCCGCGTCACCGAGGATGCGCTGATCCCGGTCGGTGCGGAGATTACGGCCGATCATTTTGTGCTCGGCCAGTTCGTGGATGTGGTCGGCATTTCGATCGGCAAGGGCTTTGCCGGCGGCATGAAGCGCTGGAATTTCGGCGGCCTGCGTGCCTCGCACGGTGTGTCGATCTCGCACCGTTCGATCGGTTCGACCGGCGGCCGTCAGGATCCAGGCAAGACGTTCAAAAACAAGAAGATGCCCGGCCACATGGGCGTCGAGCGGGTCACCACGCTGAATTTGAAAGTCGTGCGGACAGACGTCGAGCGCGGCCTCATCCTGGTCGAGGGTGCTGTGCCGGGCGCGAAGGGCGGCTGGATCACCGTGCGCGACGCCGTGAAGAGGGCGCTTCCGAAGGATGCGCCGAAGCCGGGCAAATTCCGCGAGGCAACGAGCCCGGAGACAGCGGCTTCGGCGGAAGCCCCCGCCCAGCAGGAGGGCGCGTGATATGGAATTGAAAATCACCACGCTTGAAGGCTCGGCAGCCGGATCGGTCAATCTGTCCGACGCGATCTTCGGTCTCGAGCCGCGCGCCGACATTATCCAGCGCTGCGTCAACTGGCAGCTCGCCAAGCGCCAGCGCGGCACGCACAAGGCCAAGGATCGTTCCGAGATCTGGCGGACCGGCAAGAAGATGTACGCACAGAAGGGCACCGGCGGCGCCCGTCACGGCTCCGCCCGCGTGCCGCAGTTCCGCGGCGGCGGACGGGCCTTCGGCCCCGTGGTGCGCAGCCATGCGCACGACCTGCCGAAGAAGGTGCGCGCGCTCGCGCTCAAGCACGCGCTGTCGTCGAAGGCGAAGGACGGCGGGCTGATCGTGCTCGACAAGGCGGCGGTGAAGGAAGCCAAGACCAAGGCGCTCGCCACGCAGTTCGGCAAGCTCGGCCTATCCAACGCGCTGATCATCGACGGGGCGGAGCTCGACGGCAACTTCTGCACGGCCGCGCGCAACATCCCGAACATCGATATCCTGCCGGTGCAGGGCATCAACGTCTACGACATCCTGCGGCGCAAGACCCTGGTGCTGACCAAGGCGGCGCTCGATGCGCTGGAGGCGCGGTTCAAATGAGCACCAGCGATCCTCGTCACTACAACGTCATTATCGCCCCGGTGATCACCGAGAAGGCGACCTTCGCATCCGAGCACAACAAGGTGCTGTTCAAGGTGCGCAAGGATGCGACCAAGCCGCAGATCAAGGAAGCGGTGGAGAAGCTCTTCGACGTGAAGGTCAAGAGCGTCAACACGCTTGTCCGCGAAGGCAAGGTCAAGGTGTTCAAGAACAGGATCGGCCAACAGTCCGACACAAAGCGCGCGATCGTGACCCTCGAAGAGGGCCAGCGCATCGACGTGACTACGGGCCTCTAAGGAAACGGCGCCATGGCATTGAAGACTTACAATCCGACCACGCCGAGCCAGCGCCATCTGGTGATCGTCGACCGTTCGGGCCTGTACAAGGGCGCGCCGATCAAGGCGCTCACGGAAGGTCAGAACTCGACCGGCGGCCGCAACAACCAGGGCCGCATCACGTCCCGCTTCCGCGGCGGCGGCCACAAGCAGGCCTATCGCGTCATCGACTTCAAGCGCCGCAAGTTCGACGTGCCGGCGACGGTCGAGCGGCTCGAATACGATCCGAACCGCACTGCCTTCATCGCGCTGATCAAATACGAGGACGGCGAGCTCGCCTACATCCTCGCGCCGCAGCGTCTCTCCGCGGGCGACACGGTCGTCGCCGGCGAGCGTGTGGACATCAAGCCGGGCAACGCGCTTCCGATCGGCAACATCCCGGTCGGCACGATCGTGCACAATGTCGAATTGAAGATCGGCAAGGGCGGGCAGCTCGCGCGTTCGGCCGGCACCTATGTGCAAATCGTCGGCCGCGACCAGGATTACGTCATCCTGCGCCTGTCGACCTCCGAGCAGCGTCTAGTGCATGGCCGCTGCATGGCGACGGTCGGCGCGGTGTCGAATCCGGACAACATGAACACGACGATCGGCAAGGCCGGCCGTCAGCGCTGGCGCGGGCGCATGCCGCACAACCGCGGCATCACCATGAACCCGGTCGATCACCCGCACGGCGGCCGCACAAAGGGCGGCGGCCACTGGGTCACGCCGTGGGGCTTCCCGACCAAGGGCAAGAAGACCCGCAAGAACAAGCGCACCAACCATCTGATCGTGGTCAGCCGCCACGAGCGCAAGAAGCAGAAGTAGGATTAAGACATGACCCGTTCAGTTTGGAAGGGACCGTTTGTCGACGGCTATCTGCTGAGAAAGGCGGATGCGGCGCGCGCGTCGGGCCGGCGTGACGTGATCAGGATCTGGAGCCGCCGCTCGACGATCCTGCCGCAGTTCGTCGGCCTGACCTTCGGCGTCTACAACGGCCAGAAGCACATCCCGGTGCTCGTCACCGAGGAAATGGTCGGACACAAGTTCGGCGAGTTCTCGCCGACGCGGATTTTCTACGGCCACACCGCCGATCGCAAAGCGAAGCGGGCGTAAGGCAAGGGTAGGGACTAAGCTATGGGCAAGCGCGCACGCGAACGGGACCTCGCCGAGAACGAGGCCAAGGCGGTGAGCAAGATGCTGCGGGTCTCCCCGCAGAAGCTCAACCTTGTTGCGCAACTGATCCGCGGCAAGAAGGTCGCGAGCGCGCTCGCCGATCTCGAATTTTCGCGCAAGCGCATCGCGAAAGACGTGCGCAAGTGCCTGGAATCGGCGATCGCCAACGCTGAGAACAACCACGATCTCGATGTCGACGATTTGGTCGTCGCGGAAGCGCATGTCGGCAAGGCGCTAGTGATCAAGCGCTTCTCGCCGCGCGGCCGTGGTCGCGTCGGCAAGATTTTGAAGCCGTTCTCGCACCTCACCATCGTGGTGCGCGAGCAGGCGCAGCAGGCACAGGCCTGAGGAGCTTAGGTATGGGTCAGAAAATCAATCCGATCGGGCTGCGCGTCGGCATCAACCGCACCTGGGATTCGCGCTGGTTCGCCGGCAAGAACGAGTACGGCAACCTGCTGCACGAAGACATCAAGATCCGCGAAGAGCTGATGAAGCAGCTCAAGCAGGCGGCGGTGTCGCACATCGTGATCGAGCGCCCGCACAAGAAGTGCCGCGTCACCATCCACTCTGCGCGTCCGGGCGTGGTGATCGGCAAGAAAGGCGCCGATATCGAGAAGCTGCGCAAGTCGGTGGCGAAGCTCACCGACAGCGACGTGGTGATCAACATCGTCGAAATCCGCAAGCCCGAGCTCGATGCGCAACTCGTCGCGGAATCGATCTCGCAGCAGCTCGAGCGCCGCGTCGCGTTCCGCCGCGCGATGAAGCGCGCAGTGCAGTCGGCGATGCGCCTTGGCGCCGAAGGCATCCGCATCAACTGCTCCGGCCGACTCGGCGGCGCCGAGATCGCGCGCATGGAGTGGTACCGCGAAGGCCGCGTGCCGCTGCACACGTTGCGCGCCGACATCGATTACGGCGTGTCCACGGCGTTCACCACCTACGGCACGTGCGGCGTGAAGGTCTGGATCTTCAAGGGCGAGATCCTCGAGCACGATCCGATGGCGCAGGACAAGAAGCTCGCCGAAGGCGACAGCGGGCGTTCGCGGCGCGAGTCCGCGGCCTGAGAGAAGGTTTAAGTCATGCTGCAACCGATCCGCACCAAATTCCGCAAGGCGCATAAGGGCCGCATCCACGGCACGGCGACTTCCGGCACCACGCTCGCCTTCGGCCAGTACGGCCTGAAGGCGCTCGAGCCGGAGCGCGTCACCGCGCGCCAGATCGAGGCCGCTCGCCGCGCGCTCACCCGCTTCATGAAGCGTTCGGGCCGCGTCTGGATCCGCGTCTTCCCGGACGTTCCGGTGTCGAAGAAGCCGATCGAAGTGCGTATGGGCAAGGGCAAGGGCACGCCGGAGTTGTGGGTCGTGCGTGTGAAGCCCGGCAAGATCCTGTTCGAGGTCGACGGCATCCCGCAGGGCGTCGCCAAGGAAGCGCTGACGCTCGCGGCGGCCAAGCTGCCGGTGAAGACCCGCTTCATCGAACGCATCGCGGAGTAAGGACGATGAAAGCCGCAGACGTTCGCTCGATGACGCTCGATCAGCTCGAGGACGAGGTCCTCAAGCTGAAGAAGGAGCAGTTCAATTTGCGCTTCCAGCGCGCCACGGGCCAGCTCGAGAACACCTCGCGCGTGCGTGCCATCCGGCGCGACATCGCGCGCATGAAGACCATTGCCGCGCAGAAGCGCGCCGCTGAAGGCGGCGCCGCGGGCCAGAAATAAAGGGGATCGAAGATGCCGAAGCGAGTGCTGCAGGGCGTCGTCGTCAGCGACAAAGAGGATAAGACGGTGGTCGTCCGTGTGGATCGGCGTTTCACACACCCGACCATGAAGAAGACCATCCGCCGCTCGAAGAAGTACCACGCGCACGACGAGCAGAACACGTACGCGACGGGCGACACGGTGTGGATCGAGGAGCGCCGGCCGATTTCCAAGCTCAAATGCTGGGAAGTCGTCCGGGGCGAGAAGAAAGCAAACGTGCAGTAAGCGACCTTGCTAAGAGCGCAGGGCGCATAACGAAGAAAAGAGCCGCATCATGATTCAGATGCAAACCAATCTCGACGTGGCGGACAATTCCGGCGCGCGCCGTGTCATGTGCATCAAGGTGCTCGGCGGCTCGAAGCGGAAGTACGCCACCATCGGCGACGTCATCGTCGTTTCGGTGAAGGAGGCGATCCCGCGCGGCCGCGTGAAGAAGGGCGACGTTATGAAAGCCGTCGTCGTTCGTCTCGCCAAGGAAATCAAGCGTGCGGACGGCTCGGTCATCCGTTTCGACCGCAACGCCGCCGTGCTGATCACGCCGCAGATGGAGCCGGTCGGCACCCGTATCTTCGGGCCGGTCCCGCGCGAACTGCGTGCGAAGAACCACATGAAGATCATCTCGCTCGCGCCGGAGGTGCTCTGATGGCCGCCAAAATCAAGAAGGGCGACAAGGTCGTTGTGCTCACCGGCCGTGACAAGGGCCGCACCGGCGAAGTGCTGGAAGTGCGCCCGGCGGAAAACCGCGCGCTCGTGCGCGGCGTGAACATGGTCAAGCGCCACCAGCGGCAGACGCCGCAGCAGGAAGGCGGGATCATCTCCAAGGAGGGGACGATCCATCTGTCGAACCTGGCGCTCGCCGATCCGAAGGACGGCAAGCCGACGCGCGTCGGCTTCAAGTTCGTCGGCGAGGGCAATGACCGCAAGAAGGTGCGCGTCGCCAAGCGGTCCGGAGTCGAAATCGATGGCTGATACCAAGACCGATACCAAGAAGCCGAAGCAGGCGAAGAGCGACGCTCCGAAGGGCGCCGCGCCGAAGCAGGCTGCTCCGAAGGGCGAGGCCAAGCAGGCGAAGCCGAAGATCGACGGCGGTGAGGCGAAGGCGAAGGCTCCGCGCGAGCCGTCGGACTACAAGGCGCGTCTGCGCACGAAATTCGACCAGGAGATCAGGGCTCAGCTGCGCGACAAGTTCGCCTACCAGAATCCGATGCAGGTGCCCGCGATCAGTAAGATCGTGCTCAACATGGGCATCGGCGAGGGTGTCGCCGACCGCAAGAAGGTTGAGAACGCGGCCAACGATCTGTCGCTGATCGCCGGCCAGAAGGCGGTGATTACCAAGTCGCGCAAGTCGATCGCGACCTACAAATTGCGCGACGGCCAGGCGATCGGCTGCAAGGTCACTTTGCGCAAGACGCGCATGTACGACTTCCTCGACCGGCTGGTGAACATCGCGCTGCCGCGCGTCCGTGACTTCCGCGGGCTCAATCCGAAGAGCTTCGACGGCCGCGGCAATTACAGCCTCGGCATCAAGGAGCACATCGTGTTCCCCGAGATCGATTTCGACAAGGTTACCGATTCCTGGGGCCTCGACATCACCGTCTGCACCACCGCGCGCACCGACGACGAGGCGCGCGCGCTGCTGACGGCTTTCAACTTCCCGTTCCGGCAGTGAGGCGCACTGACGCGACCTCAAACGCGGGACCAGATGGAGCGTAGCTAAATGGCGAAGAAAAGTTCGGTCGAGAAGAACGAGCGCAGGCGCAAGATGGCGAAGCAGTTCGCCAGCCGGCGCAAGAAGCTCAAGGCGATCGTGCAGGACAAGAACTTGCCGGTGGAGGATCGGTTCGCCGCCACGTTGAAGCTGGCGGAGTTGCCGCGCAATTCCTCGCGCACCCGTATCCGCAACCGCTGCGAACTGACCGGCCGTCCGCGCGCCGTCTACCGGAAGCACAAGCTCAGCCGTATCGCGCTGCGTGAGCTCGGCAACAAAGGCCTTATTCCGGGCCTCGTGAAGTCGAGCTGGTAAGAGGAGGGCGCGAGAATGGCTGTCAACGATCCGATCGGCGACATGATCACACGCATCCGCAATGCGCAGATGCGGGCGAAGTCCAAGGTGTCGATGCCGTCTTCCAAGCATCGCGAGCGCGTGGCGGAAGTGCTCAAGGCGGAAGGTTACATCCGCGGTTACGCATCCGTCGCACACGCGAGCGGCCGTAACGAGCTGGAGATCGAATTGAAGTATTTCGACGGCTCTCCGGTGATCCGCGAGATCGAGCGGGTGTCGAAGCCGGGCCGCCGCGTCTACGCCTCGGTGAAGGCGCTGCCGCGCGTCAATAACGGGCTCGGCATCGCCATCCTGTCCACTCCCAAGGGCGTGATGGCCGACCATGACGCCCGCGACGCCAATGTCGGCGGCGAAATCATCTGCACGGTGTTCTAAATGTCGCGAATCGGAAAACGCCCCGTGGCGGTCCCCTCCGGCGTGACCGCGAACGTGGAAGGCCAGACGGTGAAGGTGAAGGGCCCGAAAGGCGCACTTCAGCTCGTCCTGCACGACGATGTCGCCGTCTCGATGGACAAGAACGCGGTCAAGGTCGAGCCGCGGCACGAGACCAAGCGCTCCCGCGCGATGTGGGGCACCTCGCGCACGCTCGTTAATAACTTGATCGCGGGCGTGACCAAGGGCTTCGAGGAGCGGCTCGAGATCACCGGCGTCGGTTATCGCGCGGCGGCGCAGGGCAAGCAGCTCAACCTGCAGCTCGGCTTCTCGCACGACGTGAATTATCCGATCCCGCAGGGGATCACCATCGCGACGCCGAAGCCGACCGAGATCGTCATCTCCGGCGTCGACAAGCAGCAGGTCGGCCAGGTGGCGGCGGAAATCCGCAGCTATCGTCCGCCGGAGCCCTACAAGGGCAAGGGCGTGAAATACGTGGGTGAATACATCTTCCGCAAGGAAGGTAAGAAGAAGTAAGGGCAGCGGCCATGTCGAAATTGAAAGACCGGACCGCGCGGCGCACAGCAGCGGTAAGGCGGAAGGTGAAGCTCGCGGCGCATGGGCGCAAGCGGCTCAGCATCTTCCGTTCGTCCAAGCACATCTACGCGCAGGTGATTGACGACGACAGAGGCGAGACGCTCGCAGCTGCGTCGTCGCTGGAGAAGACACTGCGCGAGAACGCCAAGACGGGCGCGGACATCGCGGCCGCCAAGGCCGTCGGCAAGCTGATCGCCGAACGCGCGAAGGAGAAGGGCGTCACCGAGGTCGTCTTCGACCGCGGCGGCTACATCTATCACGGGCGCATCAAGGCGCTGGCCGATGCCGCGCGTGAAGGCGGACTTTCTTTTTAAGGAACGGATCGTATGGCACGGGAAGCGCGACGGGAACGGGCACGCGGCGGCCAGCGCGAAGAGCGCGAGGCGAGCGAGTTCGTTGACAAGCTGGTCCACATCAATCGCGTGGCCAAGGTGGTGAAGGGTGGCCGGCGCTTCGGTTTCGCCGCACTCGTCGTCGTCGGCGACGAGAAGGGCCGCGTCGGCTTCGGCCACGGCAAGGCGCGCGAAGTGCCGGAGGCGATCCGCAAGGCGACCGATGCGGCGAAGCGTTCGCTCACGCGCGTTCCGCTGCGCGAAGGCCGCACGCTGCATCACGACGTGCTCGGCCGTCACGGCGCGGGCAAGGTTTTCCTGCGCGCGGCGCCTCCCGGCACCGGCATCATCGCCGGAGGCCCGATGCGCGCCGTGTTCGAGACGCTCGGCATGCAGGATGTGGTAGCCAAGTCGCTCGGCTCGTCCAATCCATACAACGTGGTGCGCGCGACCTTCGATGCGCTGAAGCACCAGGATTCGCCGCGCTCTGTCGCCGCGCGCCGCAATATTAAAGTGTCGACGCTGCAGTCGCGCCGCCGCGAGGGCGGTGAGGCCGACGTGGCGGCGGAAGTCTAAGGGGTTCTTCGATGGCGAAGGCAAAGACCGTAAAGGTCGAGCAGATCGCGAGCCCGCTGCGCCGCGCGGGCGATCAGCGGGCGACGCTGGTCGGGCTCGGACTGAACAAGATCGGCCGCACGCGCGACCTGCCGGACACGCCGGCGACGCGCGGCATGATCTACAAAGTGCGCCATCTGGTGCGCGTTGTCGAAGAGGCGAAGTAAGCCGTTCTCGCGCGCGGATGTGCGCTGACGGACAAGAGAACGAGGACGTGAGATGAAACTCAACCAGATCGCCGACAATGCCGGCTCGCGCAAGAAGCGCATGCGCATCGGCCGCGGCATCGGCTCCGGCATGGGCAAGACCGGCGGCCGCGGCGGCAAGGGCCAGACCGCGCGCACCGGCGTGCGCATTAAGGGCTTCGAAGGCGGCCAAATGCCGCTGCATCGGCGCCTGCCGAAGCGCGGCTTTCGCAACACGCCGTTCGCCTTGAAGCTCAACGAGGTCAATCTCGGCAAGGTGCAGGCGGCAATCGACGCCGGCAAGATCGACGTCAAGGCGGCAATCGATGTCGAGGCGATGGTGAAGGCTGGCCTGATGCGCCGCGCGCATGACGGCGTGAAGCTGCTTGGCAACGGCGAATTCAAGGCCAAGGCGCAGTTCTCGGTTTGGCGCGCGTCGAAGTCGGCGATCGATGCGATCGAAAAGGCGGGGGGCTCGGTGACCATTCTCGCCCCGGCGGCGGAGGCCGAAGAGGCGGAGCCGAAGGGCAAGAACAAGCGCAAGGCGCGCGAGGGGGCGAAGGCCGAGTGAGGCCGGGCGCTGAACACGCGAGCGGCCGACTTACGATTTCGAACGCAGCGCTTATCTGAGGGGCTGCGACATGCACCCGGAGCGGCTTAAACGCCCCGGACGGCTGGCGGCGGCGAACGGGGCGCGGCGGCAGGAGCACTTTGATGGTTTCGGCGGCAGAACAACTGGCGGCCAATCTCAACTTCTCGGCGCTCGCCAAGGCCGAAGAGCTCAAGAAGCGAATCTGGTTCACCGTTGGCGCGCTGCTCGTTTACCGGCTAGGCACCTACATTCCTCTACCCGGCATCGATCCCAACGCCTGGGAGCAGATCTTCAATACCCAGTCCGGCGGCATCCTCGGGATGTTCAATATGTTCTCCGGTGGCGGCATCCACCGGATGGCGATCTTTGCCCTGAACATCATGCCGTACATCTCCGCCTCGATTATCGTTCAGTTGATGACGACGGTCTCGCCGGCGCTCGAGCAGCTCAAGAAAGAGGGCGAGCAGGGCCGCAAGGTCATGAACCAGTACACACGGTACCTGACCGTGGGTCTGGCGGCCGTGCAGGCTTACGGCATCGGCATCGGCCTGCAGGGTACTGGAAGCGTCGTGTCGAATCCCGGCATCTTCTTCCTGATGTCGACGACGATCACGCTTACCGGCGGCACCATGTTCCTGATGTGGCTCGGCGAGCAGATCACCTCGCGCGGCATCGGCAACGGCATCTCGCTGATCATTCTCTCGGGCATCGTCGCGCAATTGCCGGCGGCGATCGCCGGCACACTCGAACTCGGCCGCCAGGGCGCGCTGTCGACGGGTGTGATCCTCGGCATCATCGTGATGGCGGTCGCGGTGATCGCATTCATCGTGTTCATGGAGCGGGCGCAGCGGCGGTTGCTGATCCAGTATCCTAAGCGACAGGTCGGCAACCGCATGTTCGAGGGCCAGTCCTCGCACCTGCCGCTCAAGCTCAACACCTCCGGCGTGATCCCGCCGATCTTCGCCTCGTCGCTGCTCTTGCTACCGACGACGGTCGCCAACTTCAATTCGGGGCAAGGCCCGGGCTGGCTGACGACGGTCACGACCCTGCTCGGCCATGGCCGGCCGCTGTTCCTGATCCTCTATATCGGCCTGATCGTCTTCTTCACGTTCTTCTACACGGCGGTCGTCTTCAACCCGACCGAGACCGCGGACAATTTGAAAAAGCACGGCGGCTTCATTCCGGGCATCCGCCCGGGCGAGCGGACGGCCGAGTACATCGACTATGTGCTCTCGCGCATCACGGTGATCGGCGCGCTTTATCTCGCCGTGGTCTGCCTGATCCCGGAGATCCTGATCTCCTATTTCGCGGTGCCGTTCTATTTCGGCGGCACGTCGCTGCTGATCGTGGTCAGCGTCACCATGGACACGGTCGCGCAGATCCAGGGTTACCTGCTGGCGCATCAGTACGAAGGTTTGATCAAGCGGTCGAAATTGCGGGGGCGCAATCGATGAAATTGATACTGCTCGGCCCGCCGGGGGCGGGGAAGGGCACGCAGGCGCTGCGGCTGGTCGGGGCATACAGCATCGTTCAGCTGTCGACCGGCGACATGCTGCGCGCGGCGGTGGCGGCTGGCACGCCGGTTGGCCTCAAGGCCAAGGCGATCATGGACCGGGGCGACCTGGTTCCGGACGAGGTTGCGGTGGCGATCATCGCCGATCGCATCGGCCAGCCCGACGCCAAGCGCGGCTTCGTGCTGGACGGGTTTCCGCGCACGGTTCCGCAGGCCGAGGCACTCGACAGGCTGTTGGCGGAGCGCGGAATGAAGCTCGACGCCGTCCTTGAGCTCAAGGTCAACGAGGGCATCCTGCTCAAGCGCATTGAGACCCGCTTCGCCGAGATGACCGCCCGGGGCGAAAAGGTTCGGACCGACGACAATGCGGACGCGCTGAAGAAGCGCCTGGACGCGTATCGGGCGCAGACAGAGCCGCTGTCGGCCTATTATGACCGGACCGGACAGCTTCGGACAATTGACGGCATGGCGTCGATCGACGCGGTCACGGCACAAATTCACCGCATTTTGGGCGCTCCGACGAGTGTGGCGCAGGCTTGACGAGGCGCGGATGAATCCCCTAATACCCTGTGCATCCAAAGGTTTGGCGCGATGCCGGGTCTCCGTGGGGCGGGGCCGGGTGTCGTGTTATGTTTTGTGCTATCCCATTGGGCTGGCACGCGAATTCGCGCCCGGCAAGAACGCCGTTCGCGCAGGCAAGTGAAGCAGGAGAGCAGCTGTGGCTCGTATCGCGGGCGTCAACCTACCGACCAACAAGCGCACGGTGATTGCGCTCCAGTACATCCATGGCATCGGTGCGAAGATCGCCAAGGAAATCATGACTAAGCTCAACCTGCCAATGGAGCGGCGGGTGTCGCAGTTGACCGACGCCGAGGTGCTGCAGATCCGCGAGCTGATCGACCGTGAATACATGGTCGAAGGCGATCTGCGCCGCGAAGTCGCGATGAACATCAAGCGTCTGATGGACCTCGGCTGCTACCGCGGCCTGCGTCACCGCAAGGGCCTGCCGGTCCGCGGACAGCGCACGCACACGAATGCGCGCACGCGCAAAGGCCCGGCCAAGACGATCGCCGGCAAAAAGAAGACCGCTTAATCATTTCGACGAAAGCTCGCGCCGGCTGCGGCTTGCGAGCGTGAAAGGACCTTGAGATGGGTAAGGAAGCCACCCGCGTCCGTCGGCGCGAACGGAAAAACATCGCGTCGGGCGTTGCGCATGTGAACGCGTCGTTCAACAACACGATGATCACCATCACAGACGCGCAGGGCAACACGATTGCCTGGTCGTCGGCGGGGACGATGGGTTTCAAGGGCTCGCGCAAATCGACGCCGTATGCGGCGCAGGTCGCGGCCGAAGATGCCGGCAAGAAGGCGCAGGAGCACGGCATGCGCACCCTCGAGGTCGAGGTGTCGGGTCCGGGTTCGGGACGTGAATCGGCGCTCCGCGCGCTGCAGTCGGCGGGCTTCACCATCACGTCCATCCGCGACGTGACAACGATCCCGCACAACGGCTGCCGGCCACGCAAGCGCCGCCGCGTCTAAGGTTTAGAATTTAGGCGGATGCGAGAGGCCGCATCCGCCGTCCGCCTCGACTTCCCCCACATGGCGGGTGGGGTTCGCGCGGAACGCGCCTTTTGCGCCCCGCGCCGCTCAAAGGTGACGACGTGATCCAGAAGAACTGGCAGGAATTGATCAGGCCGAACAAGCTCCAGGTGACCGCGGGCATGGATGGGCAGCGCACCGCGACCGCCGTCGCCGAGCCGCTCGAGCGCGGCTTTGGCGTGACGCTCGGCAATGCGTTGCGGCGCATTCTTCTCTCTTCGCTGCAGGGCGCGGCGGTGCAGTCGGTGCACATCGACGGCGTGCTGCACGAATTCTCCTCGATCGCCGGCGTGCGTGAGGACGTGACCGACATCGTCCTCAATATCAAGGACATCGCGATCAAGATGCAGGGCGAAGGCCCCAAGCGCATGGTCGTGAAGAAGCAGGGTCCGGGCGCTGTCACCGCCGGCGACATCCAGACGGTGGGCGACGTCGTCGTGCTCAATCCGGACCTCACGCTCTGCACGCTCGACGAGGGCGCCGAGATCCGCATGGAGTTCACGGTCAATACCGGCAAGGGCTACGTCCCGGCCGAGCGCAACCGTCCGGAGGACGCGCCGATCGGATTGATTCCGGTCGACAGCCTGTACTCGCCCGTGCGCAAGGTCTCCTACAAGGTCGAGAACACCCGCGAGGGGCAGATCCTCGACTACGACAAGCTGACCATGACCATCGAAACGAACGGCGCGGTCTCGCCGGAGGATTCGCTCGCTTATGCCGCGCGCATCCTGCAGGACCAGCTCAACGTTTTCGTCAATTTCGAGGAGCCGCGGAAGGAAGCCGTCTCCGAGGCGATGGCGGAAATCCCGTTCAACCCGGCCTTCCTCAAGAAGGTGGACGAGCTCGAACTGTCGGTGCGTTCGGCGAACTGCCTGAAGAACGACAACATCGTCTACATCGGCGACCTCGTGCAGAAGACGGAAGCGGAGATGCTCCGCACTCCGAACTTCGGCCGCAAGTCGCTCAACGAGATCAAGGAAGTGCTGGCGCAGATGGGCCTGCATCTCGGCATGGAAGTGCCGGGCTGGCCGCCGGAGAATATCGAAGAGCTCGCCAAGCGCTTCGAGGATCATTACTGAGGTCAAGCTTCGGTCGTTGCCAGGATATTCGGTCACGACTTTTCTGGGCGAACGCAGGAAGCCCACCTGAGCACAACGTCCGACGAACCGTCGTGACACAGAGTAGAGAAGGATCAGTTCAATGCGTCACGGCAAGGTTCACCGCAAGCTTAACAAGAAGCCGGCTCATCGCCGCGCCATGTTCGCTAACATGTGCGCGTCGCTGATCAAGCACGAGCAGATCATGACCACGCTTCCGAAGGCGAAGGAGCTTCGCCCGGTGGTCGAGAAGCTGGTTACGCTTGGTAAGAAGGGCGATCTGCATGCCCGCCGGCAGGCGATCTCTGAAATCCGCGACGTCGCGATGGTGAAGAAGCTCTTCGAGGTTCTCGCCCCGCGCTACAAGGAGCGGCACGGCGGCTACACCCGCATCATGAAGGCGGGCTTCCGCTATGGTGACAACGCGCCGCGCGCCGTGATCGAATTCGTCGACCGCGACGTCGATGCAAAGGGTCAGGATTCCGGACCGGTGCAGACGCAGGAGACTGGCGAAGCGGCCGCCGCCTGACGGTCCATGCATCACAGAATTCAAAAGGGCGGCATTTGCCGCCCTTTTTTATTGAGCGAAAACCTTCTCGATAAGCTCCGGTTGGACAGACGCCAAACGGAGTCGCTCCCGCCGGAAGGCTGTACTAGGCTGCTCCCCGCATAAGAGCGGCCCCGCAGGGGCAGGGGAGAGCATGATGATCCGCACGACTTTTGCCGGCGTGGCGGTTGCCGCTGCGCTTGTCAGCGCCGCGCAAGCGCAGCAGTCCAACAGCGACCTCGTCAAGCGCGGCGACTATCTCGTCAATACGATCATGACCTGCGGAAATTGCCATTCGCCGAAGGGACCGCAGGGCGATATTCCGGGCAAAGAATTCTCCGGCGGGCTGTCGTGGGACGAACCGCCGTTCAAGGTGACGGCGCCGAATATCACGCAGGACAAGGACACCGGCATTGGCGCGTGGAGCGATGCTGACATCAAGAAGGCGCTGCGCACCGGCGTGCGGCCGAACGGCGTGCAACTCGCGATGATCATGCCGACGGATTTCTACGAGATCATCACCGATCGCGATATGGATGCGATCGTCGCCTACCTGCGCACGCTGAAGCCGATCAGCAACAGGGTGGACGATCCGATCTACAAGATGCAGCAGATCCATCGTGCCTTCCCGGGCGCTGAGAAGCCATACGCGGAAGCGATGATGAGCGACAAATTGAAAAATGGCTTCTATCTCGCGACCATCGGCCACTGCATGGAATGCCACACGCCGATGGGACCGCGCGGCCGCGAGTTTGCGACCAAGCTCGGCACCGGCGGATTCAAATTTCCCGGCCCATGGGGTGTCTCGGTCTCGCGCAACATCACGCAGAACAAGGAGAAGGGCATCGGCGCCTGGAGCGACGCCGAGATCAAGCGCGCGATCACGACAGGGACGTCGAAGAACGGCAGCAAACTCAGGCCCCCGATGGGCTTCCACTACTATGCCAGCATGACCGACGCCGATCTCGACGCGGTGGTCGTTTATCTGCGCACCGTCCCGGCGAATGAGTAAGGCTCGTTCCGGACGGGAGCGCCACACACTCGGACTATCCCGGGTCTGCAGCGCAGCACTTCCGCGCCGCGCCCGGAACGAGACCCGCCTTCATTTCGTCTCGGCTGGGGCCTATATCTCGGCCACTCACCGGGACGATTCTGCATGCAATACAGGGCATTTCTGATCGCGGTCACCGCCGCCGCGCTGGCGCTCGGCGGGCTCACGCCATTTGCACTGAGGGCGACCGCCCGCGCCGAGGCCGGGCGGACGCAGCTCGCCCAACTCGCGCCGCCGCAGGAGAAGCGGGTGCCGGCGCCCGGCGAGGTGAAGCTTTCTTACGCACCGCTGGTGCGCAAGGTTGCGCCGGCCGTCGTGAACGTCTACGCGGCCAAGCTGGTGCAGAACCGCAATCCGCTCTTCGACGATCCGTTCTTCCGGCAATTCTTCGGCCGCGATTTCGGCGGCGGCGAGCAGGTGCAGCGCTCGCTCGGCTCCGGCGTGATTGTCGATCCGTCCGGCCTCGTCGTCACCAACATGCACGTCATCGAGAACGCCGACGAGGTCAAGGTCGCGCTCAACGACAAGCGCGAGTTCGAGGCGGAGATCATACTTAAGGATCCACGCAGCGATCTGGCCGTGCTGCGGCTCAAAAATGCGCGCGAGCGCTTTCCCTCGCTCGAGCTCGCCAACTCGGACGCGCTGCAGGTCGGCGACGTGGTGATGGCGATCGGCGATCCCTTCGGCGTCGGCCAGACGGTGACGCACGGCATCGTTTCGGCCCTGGCGCGCAGCGACATCGGCACCAACAATTATCAATTTTACATCCAGACCGACGCGGCGATTAACCCCGGCAATTCCGGCGGTGCACTGATCGACCTTGACGGCAAGCTCGTCGGCATCAACAGCGCGATTTATTCGCGCTCGGGCGGCTGGCAGGGCATCGGCTTCGCCATTCCGGCCAACATGGTGAAGGTGGTGCTCGCCTCGGCGCAAAGCGGCGGCAAGGCGGTGAGGCGGCCGTGGCTCGGCGCCCGCCTGCAGGTGATCACGCCGGACATCGCCGACAGCTTGGGTCTGCGCCGCCCGGCCGGCGCGCTGGTATCAACCGTGCAGAATGGCAGTCCGGCGGCCAAGGCCGGGCTACAGGCCGGCGACGTCATCGTGCAGGTCGACAGTCAGGCCGTGGACGATCCGAATGCGTTCGACTACCGCTTCGCCACCCAGCCGCTCGGCGGCAGCACCAAGGTCACATTCTTCCGCGGCGGCAAGGAATACACCGCCAATGTCTCGCTGGAGACCGCCCCGGAAGCGCCGGCCGACGAGATCACGATTCAGTCGCGCTCGCCGTTTGGCGGGGCGCGGTTCGCCAATCTCTCGCCCGCGCTTGCCGACCAGCTTCAGCTTGAGGCGATCGACAAGGGTGTCGTCGTCCTCGAAGTCGAGGACGGCTCCTATGCCAGCCAGTTCCTCCGCCACGGCGACATCGTGCTGGAGGTGAACGGGCAGCGCGTTCAGAATACGCGCGAGCTCGATCGCTTGAGCCGCGCCGGCAGCCGGCTCTGGCGGCTAAGCATCCAGCGCGGCGGACAGCGCCTGAACCTGATGGTGAGCGGATAGAAGCGCAGGCGGGGGCTTGTTCCTTTGCTTGCGCGCTTCAATATGCCCGGCATGCCTCCGCGCACAAAAAATACCGGCCCGACCTTGTTTGCGGCCGCTGGCCTCGACAAGCACGCGCCGCGTCCGCTCGCCGATCGATTGCGACCCGAGCGGCTTGACGAGGTGGTCGGACAGGATCACTTGCTCGGGTCCGACGGCGCGCTCACGCGCATGCTGGAGACGCGCTCGCTCGGCTCGCTTGTGTTCTGGGGCCCGCCCGGGACCGGCAAGACCACGGTCGCGCGCCTGCTGGCGCAAGCGACAGACCTGCATTTCGAGCAGATCTCGGCGATCTTCACCGGTGTTGCCGATCTGAAGAAGGTCTTCGAGGAGGCGCGCCGCCGCCGCGAACTGGGTCAGGGTACGCTGCTGTTCGTCGATGAGATCCACCGCTTCAACCGCGCGCAGCAGGACTCGTTCTTGCCGGTGATGGAGGATGGCACCATCGTCCTCGTCGGCGCGACGACCGAAAATCCGTCATTCGAGCTGAACGCGCCGCTGCTGTCGCGGGCGCGCGTGCTGGTCTTTCATTCGCTCGATGCGACGGCGATCGAAAAGCTGCTCGTGCGCGCGGAGACGATCGAAGGCAGGCCGCTGCCGCTCGACGCGGAGGCACGCGCCGCACTGGTGCGCATGGCAGACGGCGACGGCCGCGCTTCGTTGACGCTGGTGGAAGAGCTGTGGCGCGCGGCGCGCAAGGACGAAGTTTTCAATTCGGAAGACCTGCAGAAGATCGTGCAGCGGCGTGCGCCGATCTACGACAAGTCGCAGGACGGGCACTACAACCTGATCAGCGCGCTGCACAAGTCCGTGCGCGGCTCCGATCCGGACGCGGCGCTGTATTATCTCTGCCGCATGCTCGATGCCGGAGAGCCGCCGCTCTACATCGCGCGCCGCGTCGTGCGTATGGCGATCGAGGACATCGGACTTGCCGATCCGCAGGCATTGGTGATCGCCAATGCGGCGAAGGACGCCTACGATTTTCTCGGCAGTCCGGAAGGCGAACTTGCGATCGCGCAGGCGGTGCTCTACGTCGCGACCGCACCGAAGTCGAACGCGGCCTATAAGGCGTATGGCGCCGCGATGCGGACGGCGAAGGACGCAGGCTCCTTGCTGCCGCCGAAGCACATCCTGAATGCGCCGACCAGACTTATGCAGGAAGAAGGTTACGGCCGCGGCTACGCCTACGATCACGATGAGGCAGAAGCGTTCTCCGGCCAGAACTATTTTCCGGAGGCGCTGCCGCGGCAGCAATTTTACAATCCGCCCGAACGCGGTTTCGAGCGCGAGATCCGGAAGCGGCTGGAGTATTGGGCGAAGTTGCGCAAGGAGCGGGGATAGGAATGAACCGGGGACGTAACGGGCCGCGCCAGCCGGGCGGCGGACGGCAGCAGGCGGGACCGCGGCATCAGCAGCGCGGCACGCGTGGCGCTGCGCGGTTCGGCAAAGGCGAGGGCGGCAAGCGCTTCGGCGGAGGCGGCAAGGATCCACGGCGTGGCGAGCGCGACGATCGCCACGCGGGCCAGCAGGAGCGTCCGCGTGCACACACGTCGCTGCGTCACCCTGAGGCGCTCGGCGCGAAGCGCCGAGCCTCGAAGGGCGACGGCCGCGACCGATCATCCACCGATCTCGAGCTTACCCGAGATCGGAATATAAATGCGCAGGTTGGCCAAGGCCGACCTGCCGTGGCGCGCGAAAGACGCGCACCTCGGGATGACGGATCGAAAGCAGCGTCGGCGCCGTCCACTGTCCAAACCCTGACCGTCACGTCCGACGAATCCGGCATGCGCGTCGACCGCTTCTTCGAGGCGCGCTTTCCGGGACTGTCGTTCAGCCACATCCAGCGCATCGTGCGCAAAGGCGAGGTGCGCGTGAACGGGCGGCGCACCGAGCCGAAGGCGCGGCTCGAGGCGGGGCAGAGCGTGCGCGTTCCGCCGCTGACGCTGCAAGCGCCGCCGCCGCGCGAGGACGCTCCGCAGGCGCAGAAGGATCGCGCCTTTCTCAAATCGATCACGCTGTACGAAGACGACGACGTACTGGTCTTGAACAAGCCGATGGGCCTCGCGGTGCAGGGCGGCTCCGGCACGACGCGCCACGTCGACGGCATGCTTGGCGCGTTGCGCGGTCCCCATACGGATGCGCAGCGACCGCGCCTCGTGCACCGGCTCGACAAGGACACGGCCGGCTGCCTGCTGGTCGCGAAAACACGGTTTGCCGCGGCGGCGCTCGCCAAAACCTTCCGCTCGCGTTCGGCGCGCAAGATCTATTGGGCGCTGGTAGCGGGCGTGCCGCGTCCGCATCAGGGCCGGATCTCGACCTACCTGACCAAACAGGAGGTGGAGGAGGACTCGTTCATGCGCGTCGCCCAGCATGGCGAGAAGAACGCCATGCACGCAGTGACATATTACGCGGTGGTCGAAACGTCGGCGCAGAAGCTTGCCTGGGTCTCGCTCAAGCCCGTCACCGGCCGCACGCATCAACTGCGCGCGCACACCGCGCATGTGGGCCATCCGATCGTCGGTGATCCCAAATATTTCAACATCGAAAACTGGGAATTTCCCGGCGGCATCCAGGACAGGCTGCATCTGCTCGCACGCCGTATCGTGGTGCCGCATCCGCGCGGCGGCACGATCGACGTCTCCGCGCCGCTGCCGCCGCACATGCAGCAGAGTTGGAATTTGCTCGGCTTAGACGCCGAGCGTTACGATCCTATCGTCGACGCACCGGAGGAGTAGGCGCGCGGCCGGCGCGTGCCTATCTGAGGCGCATGCGTTGGATGCTCCCTTCGCTCGTAGCTGCCGCGCTGCTCGCGCCGGCGGTCGCGCATGCGCAAGACAAGCCGATGGGTTGGGTCATCATGAAGCCCGAGCCCGGCCGTCCGCAGGAAGTGCCGCAGCCCTGGATTACGCCGACTTACAAAACGCCGCGCGGCTTGGGGCAGCCGGCGAAGACGCGGCGGCACAGTCGCAATGTCGAGACCCCGCGCGTGTCTACGCCGCCGCCTCCGATGTATGTGCCGCGGACCGGACAGCTGCTGCCCAATCAGCCGACGCCCTCTCCGTCCGGACCGCGCGGCACGGAGACGTTTCAGGACAAGGCGTCGCGCTGCGTCAACCAGGCCGGCATTTATGGGTCGCGCGCGGGCGATCCGGGCGCCTATGTCGGCGGATGTGTAAATCAGTAGCGGCTATGCATTTTCCGCTCATTCCCGCGGAAGAGGGAATCCAGACCCTACAGCCTCTCTCCTCCTCATCCTGAGGAGCATCGTTGAAAGCGATGCGTCTCGAAGGATGGGGCGGCCTCGTGGTTCGAGATGCGCGCTTCTTCGAAGCGCTCCTCACCACGAGAC
>Ga0207862_1000008_pt1 | contig 42867 bp, 25 predicted proteins | sample LuqExpMetageno81_FD_187838 | JGI IMG/M metagenome (GOLD analysis project Ga0207862, IMG submission 187838) | Tropical forest soil microbial communities from Luquillo Experimental Forest, Puerto Rico - Sample 81 (SPAdes) | ecosystem: Environmental > Terrestrial > Soil > Tropical forest ... | reverse complement strand
CACTTCCAACATTCGAGCTTCTGGTACAGAGCCTGGCCGTGTTTGATGCTGTCAAGGGTGAGGGCCGGTTCCGCCGGAACGGGAATGGGCTCGCCCGGCTTGTCGGTCACCCAGCGGGCGGAAAAGGTTTTGATGAAGGCGACGAGATCAGCGCGGTTCTGCGAGGTGAGCGTGGCCCAACTCGGCATGTTGGTGGTGATAAACCCGCGCGTGATTGCGTTGTAGACATCCGAGTCCAGAGGCAAAGTGCCGGTCGGCGTCGAACGGCATTTGAAAGTCGCGGCGACGAAGTTGCGTGGTAGCGGAGTGACCCATGGCGCATTTTCACCGTCGCCGTTGCCGCGCGCCCCGTGGCACCCCCAGCAATAGCGATAGTAGAGATCGGCGCCGGCAGCGGAATGGCCGGTGAGGCCGCCGACGTGCGATTCCATCGTCGGCGAAGGCTTGGCGGGCGGTTGGTCCGCTTGCTGGGCCGAAATTGCCAGCGGGAGGATCAGTGCTGCGACATTCAAGCAAATCTTTGCGACCTTGATGTTGAGCATGTGCGTTCTCCCCTAAAAATCGAAGTCAAAGCCGAACAGCAAGCTGCTCGTCGCGAGATTCGAGAAGGTAACGGGTGAAGCGCCCTTCTGCCAGATGATGGCGTACTCGGCATGGTAGGCGAAGCCCGCGCGGCTGTTGATAAACGGGTAGTAGCGCGTGCCGAAGGTGAGCACGTCGAGATTGCCCAAATTTCCCGGATTGGTGTTGAAGGCCTGCTGCGACATGCGCACGAGTTCGTAGCGGTTGATGATGATCCAATGAGGATTGAAATTGTAATGACTCTCGAAGAGGCCGCCGTTCCAGGACGGAGCTTGCGCGCCGGCGGGAAGCGTGGCGCCGGGCGTGGCCGCAGTGTTTGTGCCGAGCCAAGCGCTGTCATGCCCGCGGAAGTAAATCGTGGTGATGTCAAACTTCTTCAAGTACCACATGCCAATTACGCCATAGCGCTGGAAGCCCTTGTTTCCGATTCCTGTGCCAGGGACTCCCACGCCGCCGTTCGTGTACTGGAAATAAGTGTTTGCCTCGCCGATGTAGGCAAAGCCCCCGACGCGCTGCAAGCCGAAGCCGCCAAGTTGGAAAGCACGGCTGGCGGCAAAGAAGCCGTCGTAGGCGCGGCTGGTGGGCAACCCTGGTTGTCCATCATTCGAGCTGAGCAGAGCCGCGGAAACGCGGGTGCGGTCATCCTTGGAATGCCCCATCCATTCGACACCATCCTGGTTGTCGCCGATTCCAAACGAGTAGCCCTCGGTGACGCCTGGAGCGACGAAGGGTTGGAAATGGTAGTTCTGATAGGTACCGCCGACGCTGGTGAGTGTGAGGATACGCTTCTCGGAGAGCAAGTTGTCGAGTTCGAACTTGCCCAATTTGATGTTCACCCACGAGCTGCCCCCGACGTTGTCCATGCGTGCCCAGACGGATTCAAAGTGGAAGGCACCCGTGTTGTTAGATGAAGGGAGAACGTAGAAAGAAAAGTTATGAGCGAGCGTGCCGGCCGTATGGAAGTCGAGACCGCTCCAGTCGAAACCGTCGGTCGTAATCTTGGCTTCGTTACCCCCCGGACCGTTGCTGCCGTCGACTTGACCTTTGTCGGTACTTTCGCGGTGCCAGATCGGCGTGATACGAAAGGTAGCCGGCCAGTAGGCGGGGTTCTGGAAAATGGGGGCGTCGCGGTCGTTGCCCATCTGGTAGCCGTTGTCTTTGAACTGCTGGCCAAACGGACTGAGCTTCGGCCAAGCCTCATGACACGATGAGCACGGCATGCCGTACTTGCGTGCAAAAGCAGGAATCGCGCTCGCTGGACGACAATCGATGAGAATCAAGGAGAGCACGGCAACCGAAAAGAACAGGCCAGCAGCAAAGCGGCGACAGACCGACTTTACGTCGAGTGAACGAAATCGTTCCATACTGCCTCCTCCAAACGCTGGGCGACAACGTTGAGCAGACAACTATTGGTTCAACTTCAGGATTTTTTGGAAGGGAGTGCGCCAGTAAGACACCAAGCACGGAGGAAGGACCCTCGTTTGCCCCAATAAACGAGAGGGAAAACCAACCGATGCTCCACCGTACTCACTGAAAATCTCACCTCGTCTCTCCGTCAAAAGAGCGAAATGAAATAATCAGTCCCTGAACCGGGGCGGATGCTACTCCGAGATGGAGGATGAATGCAAGGGTTTTCTTCTAAGAATTTGAAAATTTTTTCAAGCGGTGAGGGTCATGGTACCGAAATAGTGGAAAACGGAATTGTTTCGGTGGATTTGACAGAGACGGAGGGTTCGAGTTAACAAAGAACTCTCAGGCAATGGCGATGAAAGAATTGACTGCAAGAGTGCTGACGAAGTTTCGCCGAACCGCCACGAGATTGGCTGAGGCCGCTGCATTCGCCTCAGTGTTATGCCTGCTTTATCCGGCAAGTCTGCGTGGCGCGCCGGCTAACAGCAACCTAACCACGCCCGGCATTATCCGCGAGTTCAGCAGCCCGATCGGTGATGTGCGACAGGCCGTGGTCGCGGTCCAGAAGGACCATATCATCCACGGCACACTGGTCTTTGATAAGGAACCGATCCTAAACGGGGCCGAAGCAGTGGACGCGACCCCGTTGTTCGACCCTTGGAAGGGCGAAGGCGAGGTGTACTACAAGATACGCAAGAACGCGGTTGCACCGCGGCATTTTCTCGAGACCGGCGACCAGGGAACCATCGCCGTGCGTTACCTAATCATCCCGGTCACGGATGTTCGAACGCGAGTAAAGATCGACGCGGTCTACGTCGAGAGTGCGCACAGGACCGTGCATCCTTCAGACGGCACAGTAGAGAAGAACGAAATGAAGGAAGTGAAGGATGCGCTCGAGTCGATGCAGCAGGCCGCGCAGGAAGCGGCGGATGCGAGACGCCGTCAGTTGAGCGCCGAACTCGTCCGGCAAAGCTATGCCCGGCAGCGGGAGGACGAAACCACGCGCCTCAATAAAGCGCAAACCAGCGAAAAGGACTTGGAGCAACAGGTCACCGAACTGCAGCACGATGTCGAACGGCGGGTGAAGGCGCCCGGCGCGGACCTCAAAGCGGCTCCGTTCCAGTCAGCGGCAGTTCTGAAAACACTCTCGGCCTATACGGAAGTCGTGATTCTCATCGTTACGCCCCACTGGCTGGGAGTCGAGTCGCCGGAGGGGCAACGCGGCTGGCTACCCGTGGAAAACCTGGAGCCTCTTCCGTGAAGAAATGGTTTGAGAAGATACGGCGCGGGATTCCTGCATTGCTACTCACGGTATGCCTGCAGACCGCAAGCGGCCAGGCTGTGCCGTACGCCAGGAGTTACGCCAAACCGAAGAACGAAGTAGAGCAAGCGCTGAAGGAACTACAAGCCTATTCGGGACAAAAACTGCCGACTCTCGAGGGGTTTGTTGCCCCTCCCGCCAAGCCGCTGGAACGTTACGAACGCGGTTTTTATCAATTCACGATTGAGCTGCTGCCCGGAGATGAAGGCTCGACAATCGTGCGCTTGTCCGCCAAAGTGACGGCTTGGTGTGCCGATCGAGATGTGACGAAATCCGGCTATGAGATACTGGTTTCGAATGGCCGGCTGGAACTCGATCTGCTTGACCGCTTGCAGGAAAAACTGACCGGCAAACCGGTAGACCCACCGGCTACCGTAAATTCCAATGTGCAAACCCCGCGGGCAAAGCTCGACTTGTCCGGTGTGCCAGGGGCCAGCGTTCTTCCTCCGCCGGCACCGGTGGCGGCGAAGACTCCCGATGAGGTGGCCGCGCTCAGAACACAGCGAGTGATTGCGGAAAAACGGGTACAGCAACTTGAGCAAGAATTGCAGAGCCTGCAGGAAGTCAAACACAACCAGGCCCACCAGCAAAACCTCGTCATTGTGTCAAAGGCTTCGACGCCCGTGTATGCGAAAGCAGCGGAAGGCTCGCGGGTTCTATTCCAGGCCGCGGTAAAGGACGAGTTCGAGTTCCTCGATATGGAAGGCGAATGGGTGCACGTCTCCATTTCCGGCGACTCGCGCGGTTATCTCCGTCAAAGCGCCGTGCAATTGCCTGAAAGCGTTGCGGCCAGACTGCACGCCATCTCCAGCGGACCTGAGGCGAAGTTCGCGGGATTCCGGATCGAACGAGAAGAAATGAGCAGTTTCCCGGGTGATTGGTCGGGGCTCAAAGGAAAAATGGTGAAGATTTACACGGTGCAACCGCTTACGGAGAATCCCAAAGAGACCGGTGCCTCGGTGCGACTGAACTACGCTCTGGTACTTTTCGAAAAGGGCTGGAAGGAATCGGCCACGGTGCCAGCGGTGCCTGATGGAGTCGTGGTGATTTTTGACGCAGCCGACGGCGGGATCGCTGGCGCAACACTTGCCGACATACAAAAGGTAGCGTCAGGAGCGCTCAGCCGAGAAGCATTCTGGACACAAAGCTACCTCGATCCGCCAGAAGCTTTTCACGCGGCGACGAAGTGAATGCTGGTAGTAAATTGAGAGCTGTGGAAACGCGCATGCAGCCGAATGCGGCGATCATCGGTCTAGGGTTTGTCGGGCGCGCTCACCTCGACGCGCTGCGCCGATTGGGCGTTCCCGTACAAGGCGTGCTGGGAAGTTCGCCAGAACGCGGAAAAGCGGCGCGCGATTTGCTGGGTCTGCCACGCGCGTACGAGTCGCTCGAGGAACTGGCAGCGGATCTTTCAGTTCAGGTTGTCCACCTGTGTACGCCGAACCATTTGCATTTTCAGGAAGCCAGCCAGTTGCTGCGGGCCGGAAAACACGTGCTATGCGAAAAACCGCTGGCGCTCGACCCGCGAGAATCCGCGACGCTGGTGTCCCTCCTGAAGGAAACGGGGCGCGTTGGCGCCGTCGCTTATAATCTGCGTTACTACCCGCTCTGCCAGGAGGCACGGGCGCTGATCAAGAAGGGCGAAATCGGCCAGGTGAAGCTGGTGCATGGCAGTTTCTTGCAGGACTGGCTGCTGTTTGCAACGGATTGGAACTGGCGGCTCGATGCAAAACTTGGCGGTGAGCTTCGCGCGGTTTCGGATATCGGCACGCATTGGCTGGACCTTGCGGCGTGGATGACAAGTACTAGCGTCTCGGAACTTTGCGCCGATCTCACCACGATACTGCCCACGCGACGCCGACCTAAAGGACGCATAGAAAGTTTTCAGCAGGCCGACGCCGGGGAAACAGAAGAAGTGATGATCAGCACGGATGATTACGGGTCGGTGCTCCTGCGATTTGAAAACGATGCGCATGGCGTGATGACAGTTTCGCAGGTGAGCGCCGGACACAAAGCGTGCCTTTCGATCGAAGTAAACGGCTCGGAAGGCTCGCTGGCGTTCAATTCCGAATCGCCAAACACGCTCTGGATCGGGCGTCGCGACGGCGCGTGCGAACTTTTGCCGAAAGATCCGAGACTGCAGTCACCGGAGTCTCGCGGCTACGCGGCTTATCCGGCTGGGCATCCGGAAGGTTATCCCGACACGTTTGTACAGCTCTTCAAGGACTTTTACGGGTACATCGCAGCTGGAGATTTGCGCGCGCCGCGGACGTTTCCCACGTTCGAAACCGGTCACGAAGAACTCGTCTTGTGTGAGGCGATTGCCGAAAGCGTACAAAAAAAGAGTTGGGTTACCGTAGGCAGCGGATGAAACTCCCTTTTCCGTCATTACGCGAACTGGGCATACAAAAAGGAAGTAGCCAGCCAAGGACTCGAGGCTCACTTTACGTAGCGCGTGGACTCGCGGACCACCATTTCTGCGGGAATCTTGCGACGCACCACGGGAATGTCTCTCTTCTGATTGGCCGATTTGATCGCATCCAGAACGATTCCTGCGCTCATGGAGCCCATCGCTTCCATCGGCTGACGTACGGTCGTGAGCGAGGGGACCGACAGACTTGCCTGGGCCACATCATCAAACCCGATCACGGAGCAATCCTCGGGGACGCCGAGGCCGTTTTTCTTTAGGGCGCGGAGAGCGCCGAGCGCCGTCATATCGTCGTAAGCCAGGAGAGCGCTGAACGGCTTTTCCTGGCGCAGCAGTTCATTTGTCAATTGATAGCCGGCTTCGAAACTAGAATTGGGATCGAGCGATTCGGGGAGCTCGGCGATCCTCTTGGAATCAAGGCGCAGACCCGAGGATTGAGCGAAGCTGCGAATGCCTTTCCAGCGCTGCAAGCTGCTGGCGAGATTTCTGGGCCCGCGAAGGAAAGCGATATCGCGGTGACCCAGACGGTAAAGATGTTCGAGCGCCATGCTCGCGCCACCCTCGTTGTCGACGGACACCGTGCTGACGGACTCGGCTTCAAACGCCCTTCCGGCAATGACTGTCGGCACCTGTTTTTCCGTAAGATCGGCGAGAAGCTTGATGTCGGTGACCAGCCAGTTCGCGACGACGATGAGCGCTTCGACACGCCGATCAAGAAGCATCTCGAGATACCGTTCAAAGCGTAGGGGCTCGTTGTGAGCGTCGGCAAGCAGGGAAAGATAGTTCGCCTGGTACAGAGAATTTTCGATGCCGCGCAAGATCGGGGTGCAGAACGGATCTGTAATATTGAACAGCATCACGCCGACAACGTTGGAACGTTGGCTGCGGAGCGAGCGCGCCAAGGGATTCGGGCGATAGCCGAGGCGACGGGCGGCGGTTTCGATGCGGGATTTTGTGTCGCCCGAAATGTAGCGCGCCAGCGGAGCATTGTTCAGAACAATCGAAACGGTTGAAGCGGAATAACCGCTTTCGCGGGCTACGTCGCGGATGGTGATGACGCCGCTTCTCGCCATTTGAGGCTCCTCATTTTTGCGCCGGGTAGTTGTAGCGCAAATCGCCCGGCATGCGATCGGAGCGAGAACGCGTGTTGTATTCAAGTTCGTATCCGAGATGCGCGGCATCCAGAGGATACGCGTTGCTTTCCGAATAAGGATAGGCGATTGGTCCGTGTTTTGGCAGAGGCTCGACCGTAAACGCATGCGCGGCATAGAAATCGAGATCCTTTTCGAAACCATCCGCATAGAAGAAGTAGTCGCGCAGCCAGCCTTGCGGCAGGTTCGGCAGGCCAGCGGGATTAAATTCGAGCTTCACCCCTTCGCCTGAACTGAAAACAGCAAATCTGTCGTCTGACGCGCCGAGCAGGTCCTTCACATCGCCATAGCGTGTGTAATTGCCGGCAGCACGAGCGTAGGGACCGGTTGGACTGCGACGCGAGTAGGAGTAGAACGTGTCGCTGGCCGGATGGAGCCGGATTTCCTGGGGGTAACCGAGAAAAGCAAGCTCGGCTGTGGCCAGAGGAATTTCGTTAACCCGAATGCCGGAGAGTGGTGGCGTCTGATCGATACGAATCCGGTCCCAGTAAATTTTCAGGTTGGTCGCAATGCGGATGCGACGCGCGCCTGGAGGGATTTTCCCAGTGAGATCGGTGACCATCGTGCGCGCGAGGCCGGCGGGAAAACCCATGTCTTCGATGACGCGGATCCAATTTCCCTGGGGATCCTGCGCTGCAACGTAAGGCGCGATCACCTTGATGCCCGCCTGGTCTGCGGCATACATCGAAGTCGCGGTGAAGTAATCGGTGTAGCCATCGAGCAGCAGACGCAACGGTTTTTGCGAATCCCATGCTCCGAGGTCGAGTTCAATCCAGTGCAACTTGGCAAAGCCCGCAAAGGGCAGGTCTTCGAAGTCGGTGACGTATTTACGGTCGCGTTTGGCCAGCAAAGGCAGAACGTCGCGGTCGTGGTCGTCCCACGCACCGGCGGGAACACGTGAACTCTGTGTGGCGATCACGCGAAATTCGGGGAACGGCGGAGCGCTGACAAAGCGTTCGTTGGGATTGACTTCGATGTCGGAGGGATGGTCGATCGCAAGCAGACGCACGTGGTCGAGATAAACCGTTTCCTCCATGGGCTCCATGAAGCGGAAGCTGAGCAGGCCGTTTTTCGGCCGGGCGCTCTTCGCAGGCACTTTCAGATATTCGTCGGGATCGGGCACGTCGCGTTCGCCGGGAGCAATCCAGTGGCCGACAACGCCCGGGCCGATCATGTCAGCGATGAATTCATACTCCTTGCCATTCCAGGAAAAGAGGATGGGGCAAGAACTGCCACGGCGGTCAAGTTCGCCGATGCTCTGCGTTTTTTGCGCAACGAGGTTCACCTCGTCTTGAGGCACGCCGGTAGGCCAGAGCAGGCGCACGGCGTCGACGACTTTCTGGGGGCCCAAGCCAACAAGCAAAGAAGTAGGATTCTGGCTGAGGTATCCCGAAGCACCAGTGATTTCCCATTTCTGGTAGAGCGCACCCGCATAGACTTCCACCTTGGTGCCAATGCCGCTCTTGTTGTCGTTCAGGGCTTTCAAATCAAGGCGCATCCAATTGTTGCGGTTCGCGCCGAAATTTTCCAGAACAATGGGTGTGCCTTCGGCCTGCGCGACCACGACATCGGGATTGCCCCGGCCTTTCAAATCAGCAACAGCGAGAGCGCGCGGCTGGCTCAACTTCACCCCGTCGAGTTGCGTGTTTTTTGTAACATCGGCCCAACCCGCGTCACCCTGATTACGGAGGAGTCGGATTTCGCCGCCGTTTGGGCCTTCTCCGGCTGCGATCAGATCGAGCCAGCCGTCATTGTCATAATCGATCCAGCTTAGGCCCCAGCCTTGCTTCCACTGCAAATCCGGCAACACAACGCGCTCGAGTTTCTTGCCTTGCAGATTTCGCCACAGCGAGATTCCTGGAGCACCCGCGTGTGTGAACGCGACATCCATCCAGCCGTCCTTGTCGAAATCAAACGCGACGACGCCGACAGCGGGTGGAAGATTTTCTTTCGCCAAATCGATCGCGGGCAGCGGATTGAATTTACCTTCGCGCGGATTGAGGTAAATCGCAGCGCCCGCGGAGCCACCAGCAAGAACAAAATCAATCGCGCGGTCGTTGTTGAAGTCGGTCACGACGACGCCGGCACCGGTCGCGTCGATTCCAAGGCCGGATTCCTCGGAAACGTCGGTGAACGTCGAATTGCCGTTGTTACGCCAAAGTTTGTTCTTGCCTTTTTCAGCGGAAGTAGTGTTGGGAGCCACCGTGAGGTACAGATCGAGGTCGCCGTCATGGTCGTAGTCGACAAAGGCGGCAGCGACACAGCCTTTCTCGCGGCGAATTCCGACCCGTTCGGTTACCTCCGCAAAACTGCCCCCGCCTTCATTGTGGAACAGGCGAACGCCGGCGACCTCGCACACGGCCAAATCGGTCCAGCCGTCATTGTCGAAGTCACCCGCGGCGCAGCCAAAACCCGCGCCGACTCCCGCTAGACCCGCTTTTTCGGTGACGTCGGCGAACTTGCCTTCTCCCAGATTGTGCAGCAAGCGGCTCTTCCCTTCTCCAGCACCGACAAAAAAGAGATCAGGCTTGCCGTCGCCGTCATAATCGAAAAGACAGACGCCGCGGCTTGCGCCGACGGTTGTGGCTGCGCCGGCAGGCATGAGCTTCGAAATGAGTTCCGATGTGTAGTGCACGGGAATTTGCGCGGCAGCACCTGTGTCTGCGCTGTGAGCAAACTCTGCGAGCGAGAATTTTCCCTGGTCGCCGTAGCCCGCACCGAAAGGAGTACCGAGATGCTCGGTAGTCAGTTTCTGAAAACGCTTCATCCCCTCGCGGGCCGCGTCGGTTTCGCCTTTGCGCTGATATGCGCGAGCGAGCCCAAATTGTGCCGACGCGTGATAGGGCGCGATGGCCAGCGCTTTTTGGAACGCGACAATGGCGTCGTCGTACTTCAGGAGCTGCGACAACAGGAAGCCTTCGAAATAAAAGGCGTCGGGTTCGTCGGGTGCAATCTTTTCGACAGTCAGGAAGGCGGTGATGGCTTTCTCGGGCTCGTTCGAATCCTTGTAGGCAAGGCCGAGGTTGTACCAGACATACGGATCATTCGGGAGCGCGGCCGCAGCCGCTTCGAGTGCAGCGCGCGCTGGCTCGAGTTTCTGCTGGGCCAAGAGCGCGATTCCCAGATTCATTTTGGCTTGCGCGAAGTCGGGATCAGCGGCGAGCGCCTGTTCGAAATATTTCTGGGCCTCGGCGGACTTGCCCTGATTCATGTAAGCCACCCCGAGCGTATTCAGCCGCAATGCTTCGGGCGAGACCTTTCTCTGGGCCTCGGCCGTCGATGGCTTCTGGTTTACTGACGTTTGGGTGGCGTAGAAGAGAGGATGCCCGGTGCCAGGAATTGTGAATGCCGCAAGCAGCAGGATAGCTGGAAACAGAACAGATTGGTGTGACACCTCGGTCTTAAATCGCATGAAGGAGAGTGCTCTCTGGACACGCTGCGCCACCAGAGCAGCGCCTAACTGATTCTCTTGGCTCAGTCGAGGCGCGTCAACTGTTTTTGGCTCTGTCACTCCAGGCTTAGATGGACGGCTTGACCGCCGGCGCGGAGGCCGCTACCTTCCTTCGGTGCCTCTATGAGCGTGCCCTTTTATTTTTCAATTTCCGAAACGCAGGAAAAGCTACGCAAGCGAGAACTGTCGCCGGTGGAAGTCGTAACAGCGCATTTGCAGCGGGTGCAGGAACTACAGCCGAAACTGAACGCTTTTGTGCATTTCGATGCCGAGTCAGCGCTGGCCAGAGCACGCAAAGCGGAAGCAGCCTTTCTACACGGTGAAGAATTGCAAGCCCTGGCGGGAATAACTTTGACGGTAAAGTCCAGCCTGGATGTGGCCGGGTGGCCGTGTCCGGCGGGCTCGCTGCTGCGGAAAGACTACGTGCCGACAACGGATGCGGTAGCCGTGGCCCGTCTCGAGGCAGCGGGAGCGATCCTTCTTGGAAACACGAACACACCGGAATTTCTGATGGCCTACGAAACCGATAACCGCCTGACGGGAAAAACTTCGAATCCGTGGAACCTGGCCTATTCTGCGGGCGGTTCGAGCGGCGGAGAAGCCGCAGCCATTGCTGCCGGGTGCTCAATGGGCGGCGTGGGAAGTGATGGTGGCGGTTCGATTCGCACACCGGCTCACTTCTCCGGTATTTGCGGATTGAAGACGACCCCGGGACGGATTGCGACGACGGGCCACTTTCCGCCGGGAGCCGGGGCATTTGGATGGATTGGCGTAGTGGGTCCGATGGCGCGCACCGTGGCGGACTTGGGCATTCTGTTTCAGGTGATGGCAGGGCCGGATGGGGGTGACGCCTTGTCGGCGCCAGTGCCTGTGCGTCAGGCTGAAGCGCAGGAACTGCAAGGACTGCGCATCGGGATCCTTGAGAGTGGTGCGCTGGGCCGCGCCACGCCTGAGACTCTTTCGTCTATTCGCAACGCTGCTCAGTTGCTATGCGATCTGAATTTTCGCGTGGAACCGCTGAACCTGGAAAAACTCGACCGCGCGCTGGAGCTTTGGTGGTTTTTCTTTGGCCCCGTAATCGGACATCTGATTCACGAAAGTGTGAAGGGACGAGAGGCGTTGCTTAGCCCGATGCTTCGGGAATTTCTCGAGATTGCAACGGCAGAACCTCTTTCCAGCGTGGACGCATTCATGACCGCGTGTGCCGACCGCGATCAGGTGCGAGCTCAGATTTTGCGCCAGTTGCGCGATGTGCCCGTGCTGCTCTCCCCGGTCTCGACAGCTCCTGCGTTTGAACACGGCAACGGCAGCTACCGGGAGGGCAATCCTTTCAACTACCGGGACACCATGCGCTTCTGCCAGTGGCTGAATCTGGCGGGACTTCCCGGGGTGTCGCTGCCATTCGGAAAATCGCCGGAAGGGCTGCCCATCAACGTGCAACTGATTGGGCGCCCGCACGAGGAAGAATTGCTGCTGGCGGTCGCGGAAATCCTGGAGCGGGCTCGCGGCCCCTGGCAAGCGCCGGCAATCTAGCGGTCAGCTCGACTCCGGCACCGGCGGTTGCGCCAAGCCGCGCCGGTGCCCTAGCGCATGTCCTGGATTTCAGCGACGAGTTGAGAGTACAATCCGGCCATGAACCGACGCAAATTTATTGAAACATCCATTTCCGCTGGTGTGCTTTCGGCTTTTCCGTCACGAACGTTTGCAGCCACTCACCAAATTGAAAAAGTCGGCGTACAGCTGTACTCCGTGCGCGACGCGATGAAGAGCGATTTCGCGGGTACGATCGCGAAGGTCGCGTCGATCGGCTATAAAGAGGTGGAGTTTGCAGGGTATTTCAATCACTCGCCGAGCGAGGTCCGGTCCATTTTGGACAGCAACGGCCTGGCCGCTCCGTCCTGCCACGTCGGCTACGACGTGGTGCAGAACAAGTGGCCCGAAACGATTGAAGCGGCTCACACCATCGGGCACAGTTTCATCGTTTGCCCGTATCTGGATCAGAAACTGCGTAAATCCGCCGAAGACTGGAAGCGAATTACCGAGCAATTCAACAAGGCCGGCGACGCGAGCAAGAAGGCTGGGATTCAGTTCGGCTATCACAATCACTGGTGGGAGTTCGCTCCCGACGCTAGCCTTGGCGGCAAATTGCCCTACGATTACCTGCTCGAATCCACCGACGCAAATCTAGTGAAGATGGAGATGGACCTTTGCTGGATCAGCGTTGCCGGACAGGACCCGTTGGTGTATTTCAAGCGATACCCGGGGCGTTTCCCGCTAGTGCACGTAAAGGACTGCAAGAGACTGCCGCACCTGACGCCGGAGCAGTTGGCAAGCTTCGATGGCAAGGAACTGATCGCGAATGACATGACCGAGGTCGGGAGCGGCGTTATCGATTGGAAGCGCATCTTCGCTCATGCGCAGGAAGCCGGGATCCAACATTATTTTGTCGAGCACGATTCGCCGAAGGACGCTTTCGCGAGCATCACTGGCAGCTACAAGTACCTGTCGACACTGCGGTTCTGACGCGCTACGCGGATGGCTGATCCCGGCGAGACGGTGGCACGAAGGGGAGCCACTTTTGCCTTTGCACTGCAACTTCGCTCACCTATAATCCCGCCAACCGCCGGAGCCTTAGATTGCCTGAAGCCGCGAGCAGCCCCGAACGCTACACGCTTGCCGTTATAACCGACGACGATCTTTACCCGGAGATTCGCCGTCACCTTGGCCAAGGGTTGCGGACGGTATTGGCCAGCGCCGAAAACGAGATAAAGAACGTGCTGGAGCAAGCCGAACTGCACGCGATTCTGTTCAACCTGGACTGCATCGGAGACGGCGCGATCGATGGACTCGACGTTCTCGCGGAAATCCGGAAGATTCGCGACGATGTCGTGCTAGTGGCCTTCACGCGGTCGAACAGCCGCACGATTCCTCTGAAGGCGAGCCAGGCCGGCGCCGACGAATTCTTTTTATGCCCATTGAATTACGAGGAGCTGAAGATCGTGCTGCACCGCGCGATCGAAAAACGCGCCCTCGAGCTCGAAGGCCGGCGGATGATTCAGCAAGCGGAGGAAAAATCGGCCTTCTGTGGGCTTGTGGGGGCCAGCCCGGTCATGCAGAAGATTTACCAGGCGATCGAGGCGGTCGCGAGGACAGGCGCAACCGTCGTGTTGCGAGGCGAGAGCGGCGTAGGAAAAGAGTTGGTGGCGAATGCCATTGTGCAGTGCAGCGAACGCGCGGACAAGCCGTTTGTGGCCCTGAATTGTTCCGCGGTGCCGGAAACGCTGATGGAATCGGAGCTGTTCGGCTACGAGAAAGGCGCGTTCACCGGCGCGGACAGCGCCAAGCCTGGGTTGATCGAGGAAGCCAATGGCGGCACGGTGTTTCTCGACGAAATCACGACCTTGAATTTCAACCTGCAGAGCAAACTGTTGCGCGTGCTGCAGGAACGGACCGTGCAGCGGCTCGGTGGGCGCGGCGTAAAGAAGATCGACTTCCGTCTGATCACCGCGACGAACGATGACCTGGAAGATTGCGTGCGCAAAGGGAGATTCCGCGAAGACCTGTACTTTCGAATCAACGTTGTGCCCATATTCGTGCCACCGCTGCGCGAGCGGGAAGGCGACGTGGCGCTGCTGGTGGACCATTTCCTGCGTATCTACTGCGCCTCGGCCAAAAAACCCGTTAAAACGCTGAAGCCGGAGGTGCTGGCAATCCTGGAGGACTATCGTTGGCCGGGGAACGTGCGGGAACTGGAGAATATCGTGCAGCGGTTGGTCGTGATGAACGACCGTTCGGCCATAACCGCGGAACATTTGCCACAAAACCTGCTGTATTCGAGCAGCGTAAGCCAAGAGGCGATTCTTATCCCGGAAAACGGGGTGGATTTTGACGGGGAAATGCAGCGAATCGAGGTGGCTTATCTGAACGCGGCGCTGCGTCGGACCAGCGGAAAAAAGACCGCGGCAGCGGCGCTGCTCCAGATCGATCCGCAGAGAATGAAATATTTGTGCAGGAAACATGGCATCGATTGAGGGTGTCACGGGTGGGTCTTTGTAGTCCGAAAGCGTTAAATCGTAACCGCTGATAGGTTAATTTTTAACCGACGGGTTAGATTTTCATCGGCGCTAGCCAGTGGGCCAGGAGTACTTTCGCACTAAGTGGTTTGCCTTCCGCCGAGCTGCTTCTTGCGCGGCGTGGGCCCGGTCTGGCAAGGTTCCTGCTCATCGCTCAGGCGTCTGCGAGACAAAAATCTTCGAAATCAAGGAGACCAATGGCTATCCAAAAGAAGAGCCTCATCAGCACCCTGAAGACCACCAAGAAGGCCAACGTCGCCAAGGAAGAATTCGCGACTGCGACCAACGATAGCGCCTCGACGGGAAAGATTAAGACCCAAAGATTCGCCAAGAAAACCGATATGGCTCACCGGATGGCGAAGTCGGGCCGCGGTCTATAGTCAGAGACCGAATCATTTCTGCTCGTCGTTAACTGACCAAAGTCCGCCTCAATGGCGGCCTCCCTCAAAGCCTGCTCGCTAGCAGGCAGGCTGGGTATTATTTCCGGCGTACCGATTCTTCAAGAATTCAAGCACGGGAGGCTGCCCTGAAGGCAGCCCTCTTTGCTTGCCAAAGCTTGGGCTCGCTGCTCACCAGAGCTTGCGTCCCCAGAAGTTCGAGAACGTTTCCCAGCCGAGCCCAAGCAGACTGCGGCGCCGTCCATAAATGCGGGCGACTCCCGCCATTCCCGGTTTCAGAGTGCCGTCGGGATTCTGCACTACCAAATCCACAATATAGAAATGAGGCGGGTTCATACCGAGCAGTTCGACCTTGCCCGCCAAGCGCTCGTCGATCTCTGTGGGCCGCGGGGCCATGGACGCAATCTGAGCCGGCCAAGTCTTAAGCAAACCCTGGACCATCAGACGCCCAGTCGTGCTTTGGCGAATTTTATAGAGGTCGTACTCGGAGACATAAATGCGGGCGCGTAACGACGACAGATCTGCAACTTCGAGTAGTTCTTGGCCCTGTTTCAGATAACTACCGAGGAGCTCATGGACACGAGGTGTCACGACCGTGCCTTCAATAGGGCTCGTGACCTCGAGTGCCGAATCCATCGCAGAAATTTGCTGAAATTGCTTGGCCAACCCTTCGCGTTCCTTTAGTGCCGCCCCAAACTCCGAATAGTGAAGAGAGGCGGCTTTCGCTCGGTCGCCAGCCAACAAAAGATTTGCTTTTGTCTCTTCGAAGTCGGACTGCAGAGGTAAATTGCGAAGCCTGGCGAGAGTTTCCCCGGTTGTGACTTCCTGACCTTCCTCGGCATCAAGCTGGGTAACGATGCCCGGGACTCGCGCCCGTACCACGGCGAGATGGGCCGGCTCAAGGAGGAACCGTCCTGACGCCGAATCGTGCCACAGGGGCAAGGCGAGAAAAATGACGGTGGCGATCGCTACGGTGAGAGAGTGGCGCGGCGTAAACCACGCAAGGATCCGGTCTTTTTTATCCAGATAAAAGAATTTCATGAGATTCACCAGCGAGCGAATTCGAGAGCGGAAAATCAGAAGGGCCACGGCGATTTCCGGGATGAAGCCCCACTCCGGGCTGAAGTTGCGGACAATGTTGCCCGCAAAGCGCGCGACAACATAAAGCACCGTATAACTGTAGGCGCCTGAGAGAATTGCATAGACAGCGTAGCCAAACCGCCGGCTCTTGGGAACGTAGGGAACCTCGACGGGCAAGCGCCAGATATATTTTTTGACCCACGCACATACATACGCCGTTGAAGCCTCCTTCAGATCTGAAATGCGAACGAGATCGCACAACATGTAGTAGCCGTCCAGCTTCATCAAGGGATTCCAGTTGAGCAGGACGGACATGATGCCGGTAAGCATCATCAGGAAGTAGGCGCCATTGTGGACGGCGGTGTCGGGGGCCGTACCCCACCAGATAATTGTGGCGATCGAGCAGATGACGAGTTCGGACCAGACACCGGCGACGGTCACGATCAGACGCTGGTAGCGTGTGGCGGTGACTTCGGCTTCGGTCGTATCCGTATAAAACGCAGGCGTCAAATAAACAAGAGCAAAGCCCATCGCGGTCACACGTCCTCCAAAATGTTTGGAGGCGTAGGCGTGGGCAAACTCATGAACCACGACGACACCGAGAACGATGACGTAAAGAACCAGGATGTCTCCAAAGGTTCTGTTCGAAAAATTGTAGAACGCCTTCGTATCGCGGCCGACTTCGCTCCAATGGGTGATGGTAATCCCTGCAGCGATCGCGAAAAGGGCGAGGGTAAGAGCCGTGAACCAGCCGGAATAGACAAACTTCGTATAGCTGTACAACTTTGTCAGGAACGGGTCCGGATTGAAGGCCGGAAACAGCACATCCGATAGGTCGCCCCACCGGTTCTGTTGTTTCAGTTTCTTGCGGCGCTCTTCAGCGGACTGCTGCATCAGGAGAATGTTTTTCTCTTGTGGCGTCCTGTACCAGAAATCGATGGCACCGAGATTGGAAGCAAACTCACGAACCTCCTCGGCGGAGTACAGGGCGCCGGTCTGTTGCGAATACAACTCGGCAATTTCTTCGTAAGACCGCGAACCATCGAAAAGCTGCGCAAGTCGCCAGTTCGGCGGGGGAAAAGTGAACATGCTTTTCGCACAAGGGACATAAGTACGGATGACGGGCTTGCCGTCCTCAATATGCTCGCGGGCGATGATGCCGGGATCGAGGCGTGGCGGACGCTCGGAGAGCACGCGAGCCGGCATTTCAGGGAGAGCAACGTTGAGGACACGCGTCAGATTCATCGGTGACTCACTGCGGATTCTCGATGCGAATGCTGGCGGTCATTCCTGGACGCAAGCTGCCGCGGTCGCCGAGCAGTTCGACGAGAACCTCGAAGGTGCCGCTCGACGGGTCGACCACCGGGCTGATCTCTTTCACCCGGGCCAAGTGTTTTTCGCTGGGTACGTCTGCGGAAGTCACTTCAAATTGCTGCCCTTGGTGGATCCGGCCAAAGAACTTTTCCGCGAGAGTAAAGCGCATTTGCAATGGCGCCTCGGCGGTGACCCAGAAGAGCCGTTCGCCCTTGGTTACGCTTTGCCCTTCGCGCACGTAGCGGCGGGCAATCAGGCCTGCAAAAGGGGCAGTAATGCTGGTTTTCTCCAATTCGAGTTCGAGCGAGCGTTCCTCTCCGCGCGAGGTGTTCAAAGTTTCCTGGACGCGCTTGATGTCCCACTGGTCGGATTCGGCCTTGTACTTGGCGTGTTGCAGTTGTTCTTCAGAGGTGAGACCCAGATCCCATAAATGCTGCTGGCGCATATAATCCGCCTTGAGCACCTCCGCCTCGGCCTGCCAGTTCTTCAGATCGGCTTCAATGCTGCGGGATTTTGCGCGCGCGGCTTCCAGGCTGGCGTTGAGCTGCCGGTCATCCATGTGCGCGAGAATCGCGCCGGCTTTCACCCGGGTCGGTGCGTCGAGAAAAATCTTGTCAATCATGCCTTCGCGTTGCGCGGTGATTTCAACCTGATGCTCAACGATGATGGGCCCGGAAACAACTAGGGAGGTGTCGGTGGCTTCCGCCGGGGGAGGTGCAGCGGGGGCTGGCGCGGCCGTTGTGGCAGGAACCGGTCTTGCATTTGTAGCCGCGGATGTTTCGCTCTTCGAATCGCGGCATCCGGCGGCGAGCAGAACAACCCCGATCGCGATAAGCTCTATGCGACTTGCCATGCTGCTCCTCCGCTGCATTTCTACCAGCCCACCCAGTTCCATATCTTTGCGTAGAGCCAAAGGAAAGGCCGCCGGAAGAAAACATAGGCCGAAGGGTACCAACCAACTCGCACCTTTCCGCGGCCTTCCATCCCGGCACGAATCGCTTCATCAGGGTTGGACAAGCCAACGCGGGCGAAAAAGACGGGCGTTTCGTGAAGGAGTTCTGCCTTGGGGCTGACCACCGCGACATGGCCGTGAAAAGTACGGGTTGGGTAGCTGTTGAGCTTCACGGAAGCTCGCTGGCCGCTTTTGAGAAGGCCAGCGTCAACATCGTCGATGGCCACGTCGACGATCGCGCGGGAAGTGTCGACAATTTCGGCAAAGGTATCGCCGCGGGTGAGTTTGCGTCCCGCAAAATTCTCTAGGTGGGGCGTGGCAACGGTTCCGTCAATTGGGGAGCGAAGCTGAGCCTTGTCGAGGAGTTCGCGGTCGCGGCCGACTTCCGCCTTCCAATAATCGGCCTCGACGCGATGCACGCCTGCCTCCGTCCCATCGTTGGCGGCGAGAGCACGGTTCATCTGCAGCAGTGCGATCTCGAGCTTGGCCTGCGCTTCAGCCAACGCCGAACGAAGATTCCACGCTTCCATTTCGGCGAGCACCTGTCCTTGTTGAACGGGCTGCCCTTCGCGGACAAGCACCTTGGCGATAACACCCTCGACCTCAGGCTGGACAAGAGCGCGTTGTCCGGGAGCGACGACCGCGTCACCATCGACGCGGAGCGGCAAAGGGCAAGCCACGAGGAAAAACAGAGCAGCCGTTCCCAACGCCAAGAACAAGGTACGCCGACGCTTTTCCAGGGCCATGAATTTGCGTTTGCGCACCAGCACCGGTTCGAGCACGGAGATGAACGGAACTTCCTTATACATTTGGGCATTGCGCAGAGCGACCGTGGCCTGACCCGCGAGAACTTCCACAATTTCGCTATGCGCCGGGCCGAGAAAATCGGGATCGGCGCTCTCCAGCGAAAGCATCCCAACGCGGCCGGTGTCGTCGTTCAGCGGACGGGCATAAAAGCCGCGCATACCCGATTCAGAAAAATACTTGCGGAACTTGGCACGCGTTTCTTCGCGGTCGGCGTCGATTTCGTCGCCGCGCTGACGGACGTGGAGGACTTCTTCAGAAAGTGCAGCCCATTGCAGGACTTCATTGAGCGGAGCGATTTCTGGCGCGTCGGCGCTGACCTCCGTGAGTCCGGTCACGGCACTCAACTTGAAGCGACCATTCTGTTCGAGAACAATCGCGGCACGCTGATAAGGAATAATCGCCTGGGGAGCGTTGACGATGGTTTGGAGCATGCGCTCTAGGTTTAAGGTCGAGGTGATCTCGTGGCTGACGGTGTTGAGCGTTTCGAGGACTTCGACCTTGCGTTCAGCGAGCAGCAGGCTGGCATTGTGCAGAGCCGTTGAGGCGGTGTCCGTAAGGCTGTTGAGCGCAAACAGATCGTCATCATCGAACGGCGAGCCATCGAGCTTGTTGACCGCCTCGACCACGCCCACGAGCGCACCCTGATCCAAGATCGAAGCAGCAATAAGCGAAACAACTGGGGAATCGGGCGCGGTTCCATTGCGTTCAACGAGACGCGCATCGTTTAAATCGGAAATACAAAGTGGTTCGCCACTGTCGGAAATTGCTCCGGCGATGCCTTCATTGGCTTTCAGGACTTGCCCCTTGAATGATGTTGGATCTTCGCCCGCCTGGTGCATGAGTTCGATGGACTCATCCGGCTGAAGAAGCCAGATATTGACCGCCCGGCAGCCCAGGATCTCAGAGAATTTCGAGCCGATGAGTGGCAGCAGCTCGTCCATTTCGAGCGTGGAGGAGAAAACCTTTTCGAGGTCGTAGAGCTGAGTCAAGCGGGTGATGGACGAGAGAGTGCTGTTGCGTTCGTCCTCGTACGTTTGAGCTGACGCCAGGGCGGAAGCAGCCACCTCGGCTGCCGGAAGCAGCGCCCGCAGGTCGGACTCGGAGTTGGGTTCTTCGAAAGCGAGGATTTCGAGCGCGCCGACAAGATTTTTCCTGTGGATCAGGGGGATGCATGCGAGCGAAAGGAGCGTGCGGCGCGTGTCGACATGCGCATAGTCCTCGCGCTTGAGTTGCGCTCCGGACCGAAGCATGGGAGGGGCGTCGCTCGTGAGAGACCCAAGAATTCCTGAATCCGCCGGGATTGCCTGATCGTGAATTGCCGCGTCGCCCGTGGTTGCGCGGGGGAGCCACGCGCTCGAATGTCCGTTGGAGGCCAGCGTATAAACGCTGACCGCAGACTCGGAAAGCAGTCCGGCGACATACTTGGCGAAGACACGCGCCCGCGGAACGACTTCCTGCTCGGCGAGCAATTCCCTGGAGAGCGGCGAGAGATCTAGGACAGATTCCTGTTCCTGGCTTGCCAAAGTCTGACTCTTTGTCCGGGTGACTGGTTGCGGGGCAAAACTATCATCGGACTCGGTTTCTTGCTTTTTGGGCTAAGATTATCTAACTTGTGCGCGCACTGTAACAAAGGGTTCGGGGAGTGTCAACGAGGAGGCTAGCAGCGCGAATATGCCTCCGGGAGCGGCAAGTTTGGAAATTGAAACGAAAACACACGACGAGATCAAAGTGGTGAAGCTGAAGGGCCGCCTGGCGATGGGCCCACCTTTGGATCGCTTCAACGCCACAATGTCCGAATTGCTGGCCCAAGGCCACAACCGAATCGTGTTGGATCTGGAAGAAGTTCCCACAATCGATTCGAGCGGCATCGGCACGCTGGTCAGGCACCTGACATCCGCGAAGCAGGCGGGTGGCGCCATCCGGTTGCTGAAGCCTTCGAAGTTCACAACGCAAACGCTCAAAATGGTGGGGTTGCTGAACCTGTTTTCTACGTTCGAGGAATTGCCGCAAGCGGTCGCCTCATTCCAATAGCCCCGAGTGCGTGCCTGCGATTTGATGGTGACTCAGGAGGGATTGAAGTTCTGAGCCGCCAGATCGGCGCTTGGAAAGAAGGCCACGAGCTTATCGACATGGGTCAGCGTCAGGGTTTCCTGAACAATTCCGTGAGGGCCGGCGATGCGGAGCATGCCTCCGGCCTTTTGCATTTTGGCCTGGCACATCACCAGAATGCCGACACCAGTGCTGTCGATTCCGTCGAGCTTGCTCAGGTCAAAGATGATTTTCTTGATTCCAGCGATGAGTAGTTCCGAGATACTCCATTCGACCTGACGACTGTCATTTCCCATCATCAATTTGCCGGTAAATGCAATCAGGCAGATGTCCGGAGCGGGCTTTGTCTTGTGCAACTGGAGAATCATAGGCAACCCCCGCGTACTTTTGAGTTTCGGTCGGAAACGCAACGGAAGGGCGTGACGCTGGGCGCGCTCGAACCTGTGAGACGGCTCCACTTCCCTCGGCGGCACGATAGTAGGACTGGAGAAGAAGGGAGTCAACGAGAAAGGCGGGCTCGGCGGATTGTCAAAGAAGGTACATCCATACATTCTCATGACGCGCGCGGGAATCCAATTGGACTGATACTAATGGAGACCGATCGAACAAGCTGCCCGCAAAGTCGCAAATCCTAGGGCTGAGGGAACCTTGAGACGTAGCCAAATCTTCTGGAAGGTGGTCGTTCTTGTTTGTGGGATCTCTGCCAGCCCGGCCCGGGCACAGCAACTGGCCGTCCCTAGCTCGAGTTTGGCAGACGAGCAGCCTACAGCAGCTTCGAGTTTCCTGGCCTCACCGACACAAGATCCAACCACGCCAAAGACGCCGGTCGATGGAAAAGACCGCAACGATACCGAGCCTTCCGGCGGCTCCACAATCGAATCGCCCCAGCCCAAGGTTGACGCAGAAGATGAGACTCCTCAGCAAACCAAGCGGATTTTGTGGGTCATCCCTAATTACCGGGCGGTAAGCACCAGCGCGCATCTGCCCCCGCTAAGCGCCAAGGAGAAGTTCTGGCTGGCAACTCAGGACAGCTTCGATTACTCGAGTTTTATTTTTACCGGCATACTCGCGGGAATCGCGATGGCGAACAATTCGGAGCCCTCGTTCGGACAAGGCGCGTCTGGGTACGGTCAGTATTACGCGCACGCGTTTGCGGATGGCACCATCGAGAACTATCTAACCGAGGCAATCGTACCGACTTTGACGAAACAGGATCCGCGTTACTACACGCTGGGGCACGGTGGATTTTTGAAACGCACGGGGTATTCCGTAAGCCGGTTGTTCATTACCCGGACGAACAGCGGGAGGAACACGTTCAATATTTCAGAAATCGCTGGCGCCGGAGCGGCGGCGGGCATCGGGAACGCCTACTATCCGCCCACTTCTAGCACGTGGGTCAAAACATATCAGCGCTGGGGTACACAGCTTGCTCTCGACGGTGCTGGCGATGTCCTAAAGGAATTCTGGCCCGAGATTAACCGGGCTATTTTCCACAACAAATACTGACCCCGTTCCCGATCCCGCCATCCGCAGAGCCGCAAGACAAGCCCATCTTTTGGTGCCTATCTGGCGAAGCGCCCTTTGACGCCGCTCTAGAAACCGCGTAGCGTAGAAGTCTGAGTGAAGCACCCATGGCGAGCCGCAAATTTGTCGTCGCAATGAGGCTGTGTGCCGCATGTCTGGCGCTTTGCATGGCCACGCTACCTGTTTGCTCGGCGCGATGTTCGGCACAAGCCTGTGCCGCTCCGTTGCCGGACGATCGAACTGGCGATTGCCATCACTCGTCGAGCGCTAGCCATGCTCCTGGCATGAAAAACAGGACAACGAGCTTTTCGTGCGCTGCGCTCGAGGTCGTGTTCACGACGCTTCGCCCCGGGCAAGACGCACCGATCAAGAAATCCGTGAGTCGTGCGGCCGAATCTCACCCTCTGCCGGCCGGCGGTTTCAACGCTGAAGTCCTCGTCGGCGCCCGGCCGGGTGGAATCGCGACGTCGCAACCGGTCCACCCAGTTTCTGCCTCGCAAGCCCCGCTTCGCCTCTGAGTTTTCCCGGTCTCCTAGGCTCCTGACGGTGTGCCGAACACTCGCAAAGAACTGTTCCGAGCCGCGTGAGTGGTCTAGCGAATTGACGGCTCCCGAGGACGGTGTTCATCAGCCGGCTTTGCGCATGGAAATGGAGGAAATATGGGAAGTTCCAGAAGAACTTTTTTTCAGGATGTATTGCTCTTTGGCGCCGGTCTCTTCGGGACGACGACGAGCGCGACCGCTGGACAACCATCGAGCGACGAACAAAACAATGTGCGCCGCTCGGGGATCGGCTCGAAGCAGTCTGCGAGGCAACATCCGCTGATGGTGACGCCGGACGTGCCCGATTTGCCGTTCGAAATGGACGGAACGGTGAAACTGTTTCGCCTGAAAGCGGAGCCGATGAAGCAGAAAATAGCGCCGTTCAAGACGATCGACGTATGGGGTTACAACGGCAGTTGTCCCGGACCAACCATTCAGGTCATGCAGGGAGACCGCGTACGAATCATTTTTGAAAACGCGCTTCCCGAAAGCACCTCCATGCACTGGCACGGGCTGGAGGTTCCCATCGAGCAGGATGGCGTGCCATGGATCAGCCAAAAACCGGTGCCGCCGGGTGGGACTTATACCTACGAGTTCACGGTACATCAGGAAGGAACATTCTTTTACCACGCTCACAGCGCGATGCAGGAAATGATCGGTTTGATCGGGATGTTCATCGCGCATCCGGAGAAGCCCTATGCGCCGCAGGTCGATCACGATTTTGGCATCGTCTTGCAGGAGTGGGCGGTGCTACCGAGTAACTCCGTGCCAAATACAGCGTCGATGGAATTCAACTGGCTCACGTTCAACGGGTTCTCAGCCCCTGCGACTACGCCATTGATCGTTCGGCTCGGGAGCCGCGTGCGGCTGCGTTTTGTCAATCTCGGCATGGACCACCATCCGATTCATCTCCATGGAAATCAGTTCGTAATCACGGGCACGGAAGGTGGCCGCGCGCCGGAATCGACCTGGTACCCCACAAACACGGTGCTCGTCGGTGTCGCGCAAGCAAAGGTCGTTGAGTTTGAAGCAAAATATCCCGGCGCGTGGATGATTCACTGTCATCTCCCGCACCACATGATGAACAGCATGATGGACTTGCTCCGCGACCGGCAAATTCAAACTGCTGATACGACCGATCCGAAGGCCCTCAGCCAGATGGAGACACTAGCGCGCGCGATCGGCGTCGAACACGTTCACCATTCGCCCGTAGCGGAAAACGCCAACGGCGTGCCGGGTTTCCCGCAAGACGCTTTCATGGAGATGGGTATGGACGAGGCCGTGGCAAAGCCCGAGACCTACGGTCTGCCGCCAAATTGGAGCGCAGGAATGATGGGGATGATGACGATGGTGCGCGTCCTGCCTGAGAAGGAATTTGAGGAAATGCAAGCGCGCATTCGTGAAAAGAAGCCGACGCCCCAGACCGAACACGTACATCCGAGCTGAAAAGAAGTCACTCCAGAGCCCGCGGTTCGCAGAAAAAGCAAAGAAAGCTGAGGAGATTCGTGATGGCCTTTTTGACGAAAGTTCGGACATGGACCATGCTGGCTGTTTCCCTAACCGGCGGGGTTTGCAGTGCCCAACAAGCTTCGCCGATGCCACAAGAGCACACGCACCATCACGGGGAGATTCAGCCGGTTCAACCTTTCTACCCGCGAATGCAGCGGGCGCAGGAGCATGCTGCGGGGAAACTGTTTACGCTCGATGAAGCGCAGCGCCTCGCCAGCGACTCCAATCCCACGCTGCGCCAGGCTGAGGCGGAAATTCGCGCAGCGAAATCACGCCAGCAGCAGGCCGGGCTTTATCCGAATCCGACGCTGGGCTATACGGGCGACGAGATTCGCGGCGGCTCGATCAGCGGGGGAAAACAGGGATTCTTCGTCGAGCAGTCGCTTGTGACGGCAGGGAAACTCAGCAAGAGCAAGGACGTCCTAGGAAAGGAAATTCGCCTGGCCGAAATTGAGGCGGAGGAGCAGAAACTTCGCGTGCAGAGCGCCGTGAAGACCGCTTATTACCGTGTTCTTGCCGCCCAGGAGTTGCTCGACGCGCGGAGCGATTTGAGCAAAATTGAAACGGACCACGCGGAAACGCAGCGGCGCTTGTTCAACACCGGCCAGGCAGACGAAACCGATGTACTCGAAGCCGAAGTTGACGCCGAGCGCATGCGCCTTTCGGTGCATATGCAGGGAAACACCCTGCGCGAAGAGTGGAAATCCCTCGCCGCTGTGATTGGCCGCCCCGATCTTCCGCAAGCCGTTGTTGCCGGAGACCTGGAGCACAACTGGCCGGTGATCATCGAAGAACAAATTATCGACACGATTGCGGCGCAGAGTCCGGCTACACAGATCGCCGCCGCGGCTGCCGCCCGAGCAAAATCGGAGATTGTTCGCGCAAAAAGCCAGTCTATCCCTGACCTGCAGTTGCGCGGCGGACTCGAATACAACAACGAACCGCTGAGCACGCTCCCTCATGCGATCGGCTGGGAAGGTCTCGCGGAAGTTGGCGTGCAAATTCCCGTCTTCAACCGGAATCAAGGGAACCTGGCGGCTGCGACGGCCGGCGCGGAACGCGCCAGGCTCGAACAGCAGCGTGTTTCGCTCACGCTGCGTGAGCGCGCTTCCACCGTAGTCGATGAATATGCCAACGCGAAACTGATGGCCACGGAATATCTCGAGGAAATGCTGCCACGCGCTAAGAAGGCATACACCCTGATGCTGGAAAAATACGGCGAGATGCTGGCGGCCTATCCTCGTGTCGTCGAAACTCAGCGAAAACTTTTCACCTTGCAGGCAGAGTACATTCTGGCGCTCGAAAGCCTGTGGACCACGGGCATCGCGCTCGAAGGGTTTCTGCTGACAGATGGCCTCGAGGCGCCGGCACGTCCAGCGGAAGTGGATCGCCCCGTGCGCGAAACGAATGTGCCGATGCCCGAGCGCATCATGTCCCCGATGGAGAATATGCCGCGGCCGTAGACCTGTCCGAACGGACATATACAGTGCGGCACACTAGTACCGGGGTAGCGTTGACCACCTGAAAAATAGACCGTTACTGTTACTAATGGCGAGGGGTGTATCTCGAGAGGGGCCGTTGCTGCCACGAGCAATGACGAAGCACGACGCCTCTTCATCGAAACACACCGCCGAAACAACCAGGTAGGCGCGAGTCCGCCAATGCGCCCGTGTTTAAGGGGATGAGCCACCTTTGTGTGGCGGAATCTGCATGCAAACGATCGCGAAAGCGGGGCGTTACGAAATTCAAGGCGAGTTGGGCCGCGGCGCCATGGGTGTCGTGTATCGCGCCACAGACCCTGTGATTGGACGTCCGGTCGCCGTTAAGACCATCCGACTCAGTGAAGAAGGTACTGGCCTGACGCGAAACGAGTTGCTTTCGCGTTTCCAAACAGAAGCCCGCGCCGCGGGACTGCTGACGCATCCAAACATCGTTGTGGTTTACGACGCTGGAGAAGAAAACGGCCTCTACTACATCACGATGGAGCTGGTCGAGGGAAAAAGCCTGCAATCGCTGCTCGATGGCGGCCACGCCTTTCCGGTGCCTCGCGTGCTTCGCATTCTGGAGCAGACCTGCAGCGCACTGGCGTTCGCGCATGAGCGCAACGTCGTGCACCGTGACATCAAGCCCGCGAACCTGATGCTCACCGCCGACGACACCGTCAAGGTGACCGATTTCGGCACCGCAAAGATTCTGCAATTTGGTACCGTGCAGCAAACGACGCATGTGATGGGCACGCCAAGCTACATGTCACCCGAACAGGTGAAGGGACGGCCCGTCGATGGGCGCAGCGATATTTTCTCTCTGGGTGTCGTGCTGTATGAAATGCTTACCGGCGAGAAACCGTTTCCCGGGCAGAGCATCACGACGGTGATCTACAAGATTGTGAATGAAGATCCCGTGCCGCCGCGTCAGCTGAATCCCTCGATTCATCCGGGACTCAATGAAATCGTGCTAAAAGCGCTGGCGAAAGAGCCCGAGGTTCGCTACCAGTCATGCCGCGAGATGCTGGAGGACCTGAAGGGCTATCGCAACCTGAGCGCAGCGGACCGCGGTCCCGATGCTACGCTCATTTCGCAGCGCACGGGTCCCCTAGGGCAGCCGTTTGCAACGCCGATGAGCCCGCTGCGTCCTTATGTAGACGACCGTGCAACCGCCGCTGCGGCGCATTCCCTTCAGAGCCGGGTCAGTTCCCCGATGCAAACGCCAACCGTGCGGCGCACTGGACCCATGCAGCCCTATCAGAAGCCAGCGAAGGAGCCAGGCCCCTTCGCGACCCTGCTAGCCGCGACCTTCCTGCTTGGCGTCATCATCTGGGGCGGAATGAAATTGCGGCCGGAATGGGAAGCCGCGCGGCAATTGAATAAGGCGGCGCAAGCCCAGTCACAGCCGGCGGCCGCTGCTGCGTCCGTACCGCAGCAACCGCTTCCATCAAAAGAAAGTGATTCGCCGGCGGAAAAGCCGTCGGCCACGTCCTCTTCAGCACCAGCCGCTCCCGAGGCCTCGAAGCCAGCGCCAGCCGAGACGGCTACGATTGATCAACCGAAAGCAGCCGAAGTCCCGACGGCACCCGTCACCGTTACCAAAAAGTCTGAAGCCACTCTGTCGACGGCTGCTGCCGAATACAAGGGCCGGATCGAAGAGGCCCTGGACGAGAATGGCTTGAAAGGGCGAGTCAGAGTGACCGGAACGGGAAATACTTTGACCCTTGCGGGAAGACTTCGTCCGGCCGAACATGCCTCGCTGCTGAGATTCATGCGCAACGCTCCATCGAACCTGCACGTGGTCGATGACACTCTCTATGACGATGCGCCGTCGGTTGCAGCGGAATCCGGCGACAACGGAGCGCATCCGCTACCCGGAGCAGGCAAAGGAGCCATCCACCTCGTAACGGATGTGTTGGGAGCCAACGCGACACTGTTCGGACCAGGTGGCCGCGAAATCAGCACGTGCACAACGCCTTGCAGCTTTAGCAACCTTTTTCCCGAGCGATACAGCCTACAGATTCGGAAGGACGGCTATTCCACGTTGCAGACTGCGCTGGAGTTGAAAGCCGGGCAAACGCTCGACCAAAGAATCCATCTTGAGGCGGTCGCGAAGGGGCTTTACGTCAACAGCCGCCCCGCGGGCGCGGACATATTCATCAATGGGGCGAAGCAGTCGGGGCAAACGCCGGCAGCGCTTCCGCTTGCACCGGGGCAGTACGACTTGGTGCTGCGCTACCCCGGCTATGAGGCTTACGCCGGGCACATTCAGGTAAAAGACAACGTTCAGACCACGCTGGACGCCGAGCTAAAGGAGAAGCCCGCAGGTCACGTCGCCTGGGCCCAGGTCAATTCCGCGCCAGAGGGCGCGGAAATTTTCATTGATGGAGCGCCTACGGGCCAAGTTTCGCCCGCCCGGGTACAAATACAAGCAGGTTCACACATCATTGCCCTGCGTTTGAATGGCTACCAGAGCGCCAAACGGGGCGTCCAGGCCAGCGAGGGCGGGACTGTAAACGTGTCGGAAATGCTGAAGCTGAAGTAATCGAAAAAAGGCCAAGTATAGCGAACAAAAAGCGTAAAGAACACCAGAAAGCGCGTCGAATATCCAGTCAAATGTGCTCTTTCTCTATATATCGAGCACCAGAAGTACTATATCGTCCGACGCCCGGAACCCCCTATATTTAATGTGCCGGGGCAACCTCTCCGGCGGTGAGGACTCCCTTCGCAAAGAGTCTCCGGCAAGGCTAAAGTTTCGCATGACTTGGGACGGACCCTTGGTATCACGCGCCACAATGCTCGCGGAAGACAAACGGGGAACAAAGCCCCGCACCGTACAGGCTACGGCGGTCGGCGGCGCCGTTCGTGAGCGTTCGGCGCAGGCCGATCCCCGGCTATCCCAGGTTTCCCATGCGCTCCGCGGTTTCCACCTGCTACTGCGCGCCCATCGGCTTTACGATTCCGCTCACCCGCGCGTCATCGAAAGTCTGGACGACGCCTACGACGGTCTGCGCGAAATAGCCACCGAACTGGACGGACTGGAAGTACGGGTTGAGCGCGGAGGCATCGTTGTTGCCCAGCTGACCGAAGGACACCTGCCGGATGCGCGTGGTGAATTCCACGCCTTCGCGACCGACCTGCAGCGAGCGGGCATCCACACCCTCTACTTCAGTGCGAAATTCCATGTGGGCGAATTGGACACGCTGGCTCAACTCATCAAGTCCGGCTTGCTAAGATCGGAGGAACCAGCAAAACGTCTGGCGACGGGCGTATGGCCGAACCAGCTCCGGGAGCATCGCGTGGAAGGGATCCAGATCAATACGCTGACGGAACGCAAGGTGGACAGCGTTCTGGCCAGCCTGATTGCCGCGCTCGTCGCCTACGGCGGCAACGCGCCGGAAGAAGACGGCGATGCGCCGATCCGGGCGCCGCAGGTCGAGGAGACGACCGACACCTTGCGGCTGATCAGCGGCCTCACGCCTCCGATGGAGGCGGCACGAGGCCTTTCTCCTGAAGAAGCCGCTCGCGCCATTCACTCTTCGATGGAAAAGGCCAGCCGCCGGACAGTGCGCATGCTGCTGGCTTCGATGCTGCATTACGGCCCGCAGGAGGGCGAAGCGCCGCAAGTTTATTTGAAGCGTCTGTCGCAGAGCCTGGTGTTGGAGTTGCTGACGACGGAGTTTGCTGCCGGAACGCTGGCGCCCGTGGCCGTGCGGCCGATGTTGAATCAGCTCGCCGACGAAATCGTCGCGGCGGGAGGTTACTCGGGGCCTCATTCGTCGCAGCACTTTTCTTCTCTGGCTTCGGCCTGGGCGAACGACGGCCAGCGCGAGCGGTTGATCGAGCGTTTCTGGCTGGAGCTCGCGCCACGCGAAAAATCCTCCGTGATGCGCGGGTCGGAAATCTGGTGCGTGCCGATCGGAGTGGTCCGTCAGACCCTGGCGCAGCTAGCCGAGGCTGGTGCCGATGCTCCTCGTCGCGAGGCACGCAACATTCTGCTGAACTATTCGCGGCGCCTCGAACACGCTGAACCGGCCGCTCGCCGCGTTGTCGCCGCCGGCCTCAAAGAGCTTACGCCGCTGCTCGAGTCGCTTTGGCCCAATCAGCTTCCCGAAGAGTTGAGCCGCGGAACTCTGTCCGCTCTTGTAAAGGAGCGCGCACCCGAGACTGGGGCGCTGCTCGCCGCTTTCCTCGAAACGCTCGGACGCATTGCCGTCGTACGAGGCGATTTTCTCGGCTTTGAAAACATTCTGTTGGGTCTCGAAAAGCTGCCTCGCGATTCCGAGCACGAACACCTGAATGCCCTGATCAACCGCCTGGTTGCCAATGACCGCTGGACGCTGGTTGTGGACGCGGCGATCGCCAACCGTCCGCTCGACCCGGCCTTGCCGCGGATTCTGCAACGCGACCCGGAACGGCTGCTTGATCGGCTGACCTTGCTCCTCACGGATCCACGGGGCACCGATATGCTACCGGCGATGGCCCGCCTGCTGCGCAATATCGGAGTGCCGGTGCTGACTCTTCTCGAGACGCGGCTTTTCGAGGCACGGCGGCAACGCGTCAGCGCCTCCATCAAATTGCTCGCGGCGGCCGACCCCGACCGCCTGCTGCGCGGCCTCACGCGCGCGATGGCCAGTTGGGAATGGAACCTGCAGGATTTGGCGGTCAGCGAGCTGGCGCGCCCCGCGAATTCCCCCTCGGCGCAAAGTACCGCGTTCGTTTTTTCCGCAATTCTATCGGACGCGCATCCGCTGGTTGTCCCAATGATGATCGATCAGATTGGGATCGGACAGGAAACGACAGCCGAGCCGATGCTCATGGAAATTGCGGCGGGCGAGCACGAGAGCTTGCGCGACCAATTCGTACGCATTAAGGCAATTGAGGCGTTGGGGCGGCTCCGGGCCGTTGAGGCTGTTGACCTGCTCCGGCAGCTCGCCGGCAAGCGCGAGGGACTGACCTACGTGGAGCCTGCAGGGCTGCGCGCCGCCGCCGAAGACGCTTTGGCGCTGCTGCAGGAAGGTCCCGCCTCGGCAAGGGTGCGCGCTGCCTTCGAACCCGTCAGCCCACCACTCGGAAACTTCGTCATACCGCGCCGCTACGCGCGTGTGCCGCTTGAGTCTCCGCTGCGTGCCCAGATCGCGGGTCCCCAGATCAGCATGGCGCGAGTAAAGACCATTAGCCTCGGCGGCGCGTATGTGGAATCCCCGAATCGGCTGAACGTCGGTGACTCCATTCAACTGGAGATTCGCGCCGGCCTGCGCAAGATCCATTTCACCGCCGTCGTCCGCAACCTGGGGCCCGATGGGGGCGGCGTCGAATTCGTTCACATGAAAGATGAAGACCGCGAACGGTTACGCAAGCTAGTCCAGCGACACCTGCAACCGTAAGAGCCGCAGCAGTCTGTTCGAATTGTCGCTCACAAATACGTTACATCGAAGGCCCACAGCTCTCCGGGCACGCCCCTAACGGGTTGGGCACGCAAGCCCGTTTCCCGCATCTCCGCGGCGTTCGGTCAGTTTACAGTTGCAAAGGCAGTAGCATTGCAGTACAAGCCATCTTAATCGGTCGTAGTCTCTACACCCGAAACAGGCAGGGAAACCTGCCGCCGCTAGGGGTAGCGGTTGGGGGAGTTGGTTCCATTAAGGAGGAAGGGTATGCAACGCAGGCAGCCGCTGTTTGCGTTTGTCATGTCGTGCGTATTCGTGTTGGCTTCAGTTTCCATTTCATTTGGGCAAATCAATACCGCCACTCTTTCGGGCGCAATCACGGACCAGCAAGGGCTGGCCGTGCACGGAGCAAGAGTCACCGTAAAAAACGAAGCATCCGGCGCGGAACGCGCCGCAACCGCCGACGAAGCTGGCCACTACACGATTGTTGGCTTGGTGCCTGGTGTATACAAGCTCCGCGTTGATGGCGGCTCGAACTTTGCCCCTTACGAAAAACCTTCCCTCCAGGTTTTGGTCGGCACGGAAACGATCGTGAACGCGACTCTCGTTCTCGGCACGCAGACGCAAACGGTGACCGTCACCACCGAATCGGCTCCCATCGAGACCACGCGCAGCGAGAGCGCTCAGACGGTCGAGCAGCTCCAAATCGACAATCTGCCGATCAACGGGCGCAACTATATTAATTTCACGCTGCTCAACTCGCAGACGACTCGCGATATGTCCCCCACCATCGGTCCCGCGCCAAACAGCGGCCTGAGCATCAGCGGGGCGCGTGCCCGCGGAAACATGGTCAGCGTGGACGGCGCCGACGCCGTGGATAATTCTGTCAACGCCATCCGTTCTACCGTCTCGCAGGAAACGGTTCAAGAATTTCAGATGATTCTGAGCAACTACAATCCGGAATATGGCCGGGCGAGCGGTGGGGTGGTTAACATTGTTACCAAGAGCGGCTCAAACGATTTTCACGGTGACGTGTACGGTTACCTGCGGAACAAAGCGTTTCAAGCGCGCAACCCTTTCTCCGGCGAAGTCAATGCCGATGGGGAACTCGTGCCCGTCAAGCAGGCGTACACCCGGGTGCAAACCGGTCTGACGCTTGGGGGCGCACTGAAGAAAGACAAAACGTTTTACTTCTTTTCCTACGAATACACGCAACGCGAAGAAACCGGTTTTTCCAGCATCGGTCAAGATAAATTCGGCGTAACCACCGGCAATGTAGCGTGCGTCGCAAATCCGGCCACCTTCGCGCCCATTCCGTTGAGCATGACGCCTTCCCAACTCGATTTCTACAACGGCGCAATCGGCGCGGCCATCGGCGGCAATCCGGCCAACTGCCTGAACCCGGCTTTGCAGCCGTTGCTTCAAGGAGCGGTGGTTACCGGAGCCACCACGAACGTTGCAGTGAACGGCGACCTGAACAAGAACGCGGATGGCACGACGATTCCGATGACGACTCTACTGGGGTTTCCGGCGGCAGTGCCGGGATCGAAATACTTCCCTGTCCCCGTTGCCTGCCCTGTGGGACAACAAGTCAATAGTGTGATCTGCCTGCCAAATGGCCAGGGCATCGTGCCCCTCCCCGTTTCGTACGTCGCGCTCGATTCCCTGCGAGGCAACTTTCCGATTATGGAAAAGACCAGTCTCTACTCGGCACGAATCGATCAGCGCTGGAACAGCCGCAATACGTCGTTCATCCGCGCCGGGGTTTCACCTTCGCAAGTCACGGGAATTCAGTCGACGTCGCAAAACCAGGTGTTCGGCCAGAACGCGGGGTCACGCGTTGGGGAGAGCCACTATCGCGATGTCAACATCACTTTTCAACACGACACCATCCTGAGTGACACGGCCTTTAACGAGTTTCGGTTCCAGTTTGCGCGGCGCGGATTGCATTTTGGCTTTTCTCCCCTCGAGGGAGGAAGCAACATCGGCGTGAACATACCGGGCTACGCCTATTTCGGCCGCGAGCCGTATTCCACGGTCGACCGCATCGAGCGTCGCTATCAGTTTACCGATGCCGGCACGATTACTCACGGGCGCCACACCTTTAAGGTCGGTGCGGACTTCAACCTCATCCAGTTGCGTTCGTCCAAGCCACAGATCTTCGAGTTGGACTTCGGCGGTGACTTCACCTTCGGTTCCCTCGCAATTCTTCCTTCACCCGCTCCTCCGCTCACCGGTTTGCAGACCTATGGCTTCGGACTTCCGAGCGAATGGATTCAGGGCGTTGGCACGTCCAATCAGCCGTTCAACAACATTCCCATCGCTTTGTTTGCGCAGGATTCTTGGCGAATTACTCGGAAGCTCACGCTCAACTACGGTGTGCGCTACGATCTCGAACTTTCGCCACTGTTTGCACCGGCAACGCCGACGAACGCTGCCGCCGAGCAGGCGCTGGGCGTGATTGAGGGCCTGCCTCGCGATTACCACAACGTCGCGCCGCGAATCGGGCTGGCGTGGGACCCGATCGGCGACGGCAAAACCGTGGTGCGCGCGGGTTATGGCCTGTTTTATGACCACCCGCTACTGGCCATCGCGTTTGACTCAACCACCGCAGACGGCGGTCGCTCCGTTCAATTGCTTTCGGGTCCGGGTATTGCTTCGGCTTGCGGCTTCAGCCCGCTGGCCCCGGTTTGCGGCAATGGACTTGACTCTCCCGCGAATCTTAACGGCTCGTCTGTTTTCATGGGAGCGCTCAACGCGCTGCCGAACATGTTCTACCTGCCATCGCAACAGAAGTTTAATCCCTATCCGCAGGATTCCCTCTTCGCCAATCAGAACTACCTGGCGGCCGGCTTTCCTCTAACCATTCTTCCTTTCACCTTGCCGGTAAAGAAGAATTTCGAGTATGGCTACGCACAGCAGGCGAACCTTACGGTAGAGCGCGTCATTAAGGGCACATGGAAAATCAGCGCCGGCTACCAGTGGACCCGTGGGATTCATCTGTATCGGCCGATTGATCTCAATTCAACCGACCCGCAGCTGCTGTCGCAGAACATGCTGAACGCGATCGAGTCTGGGTTGAGCCCTGCGGCCCCGACGCTTGTCGCCGTCCCTGTCGGCACCGGAATCCCAGGCTCGTGCGTGACGACGGGAGCAAACTCCAGTATGGCCCTGATCGCGCCGGGAGCCCTCGGCCTCGGTTTTGCGGGAAGTCCCAGCTGCGCAGGCGCGCCTGTCGGATATGTTGGCACTCCGGCGGTCTTCAACTATTTCCGGCCGTCCGGGCCGAATCCTTCCTTCGCGAATGCATATGGCGGTTATTCGAATGAGGTTGCACTCGCTCACCTCGCCGGGTTTCCTGTGGGCTTCGGCGCGCCCGTACCTTTCAACAGCGTAGACGCTCAGGTGTCCGATGCCAGCTCCTGGTACAACGCTCTCACCATCAACCTGCAAAAGAGCTTTTCGAAGCATTTCCAGTTGCTTTCCAGCTACACGTGGTCGCATTCGATCGACAACGGCACGGATCTGCAGTCGACTCTCGAGCCGCAGGACAGCCGTTTTCCGCAATATGAGAGATCGAATTCGGTTAACGACCAGCCCAATCGTTGGGTAACCAGTGCGGTCTTTCAAACCTCGCCGCACGTTGCCGGCGAGGGCTTCGCCAAGGCCTTCTTCAGCGACTTCACAGTGGCTCCCGTGATCGAGGTTTCTTCGGGCCGTCCCTTCCAGGTCATCACGGGTGCAGACACCCGCCTGGATCTAAGCGCGTCGAACGATCGGCCATCGGTCGCTCCGGCAGGAACCGCGGCCGCCACGACTTCCCCCTTTATCCACGGCGTCGCGTTCGTTCCGGCCAACCTGTGCCTGACAAACGCCGGGGTGCCGTTCACCGTGCCTGCGTCACCGGTCCCAGGATTGCCGCAAATTACGCCGATCGCTGGTTGCGACGGCAACCTTTCCCGTAATCCCTATTTCATGTCGGGCTTCTTTCAGTTCGACCTGCGACTCTCGAAAGGGATAAACCTAGGCGAACACCTGCGGATGGACTTGATCGCCGATGGTTTCAACCTGTTCAACCACACGAACATTTCTGCCGTGAACCAACTGTGCGACCCGACAGCCGGACCAATTTGCCCCGCGGGTCAGCCGACCGCGTCTTACGATGCGCGTCAGTTCCAGTTCGCACTCAGACTGAGCTGGTAAGTTCGGTTTCGGGCAGTTGCTCCGAGAAAGGCCCAGCTCCGAGCCGGGGCCTTTTCCCTTTGGCTGGACGATTTCGCCGGGCGCGTAGTGATGCCGGTATCCCGTGGCCGTGTCTCCTCGGCCAACCTGCCTACCCTTGGCCAATTCTTACGGGTAAAGTAGAAGTTGCGTTTCCCATAGACATCCCGGAGAAGAAATGAACGCCATTTGGATTCTCGTAGCTCTAGTGGCTCTGCTGATTGTCGGGTTGGTGGCAAGAGTTCTCCTGCAGAGTTCACAGGGCCAGAAGAAAAGCGAAGTTCTCGAATCACAAATGAACGAATTGCGCCGCGACCTGCTTACCCTGTCCTCTTTGCAGGCGCAGGCCTCCGCCAGAATGGCAACCATTGCGGACACGGTTGCCGCGCGCCTCGAGGCCGTTACCAACGCGCTTCAGAAGGGCGTCAAGGACTCCGCCGAGATTACCTCTCACGCCCAAACGGCCATGTCCACCGAGTTAAAGAATACCCGGGAGCAAATTACGCAAATTCAGCAGCAACTCGGACAAGTGCAACAGGCCGGCCAGCAGATGCATGAAACGGCCGAGCGCCTCGAAAACATTCTTGGCGGAACCAAATCTCGCGGCAGCTTTGGCGAAACCACGCTCGAGCGCATGCTCGAAGACTGCCTGCCTCCCAAGCAGTATTCGCTGCAGTATCGCTTTCGGAGCGGCGAGGCGGCGGACGCTGTGATTCATCTGCGTGACAGGAAGATTCTGGCCATCGATTCGAAATTTCCGCTCGACGCTTACTTGCGCCTTGGCAGCGAAGGCGAAGAAGCGCGCAAGCCTTTTGTCAGCGCGGTGAAGCTCCACGCTGATTCCATCGCAAAGAAATACATTGTGCCGGATGAAAACACGCTCGAGATTGCCTTGATGTTTGTCCCGAGTGAGGCCGTTTACTATGAACTATTGCGCAGCGCGGATTCGAAGGGCCAAGCGGTCGATGCCTACTGCCGCAGCCGCCAGGTCGTTGCCGTCTCACCCAACACGCTCTACGCCCATCTCTCCGTGATCGCGATGGGCTTGCGCGGCATGCAGATCGAAGAAAACGCCCGGCTCCTGGCAGCCAACCTCGCCGGCATGCGCAAACAGCTCGATACCTTCAGTCAACATTTCGGCAAGATCGGGTCGCATCTGAAAAACGCCCAGCAGAGTTTTACAGAGGCTGACAAGCGCTTCGAGAGGGCGTCAAACACGCTGGACAATCTGCTCAGCTCGGGCGAAGCCGACCAGCTCGAGTGTGACGACGCTCAAGGAAGCCTCGCCCTGCCGCCGGCAACCACCGCGAAGAAATCCGCTTAGGGTTGGAGGCATCAGCGCGAAGCTCCTAGGGCCGCGGGGTGCTCAAACCCGAAATCAGGCGGATCGAAATCATAAAATTGCCGTGGCGCTTGCCCGCGACTTCAAATTTCGCTTGGTTGTCCGTTCCGCCCGTGGATGCCGCCCTCATGGGACTTCCTCCCACCAGGTCCGCGACGTCGGGAGCGAGGTTTCGCGCTTCGAGATCGACCTTCGAGGTGCTTCCGTGCACTCGTACCGATAAAGTGCGGTGCTCGCCCGGGGCGAGCGCTGCAGCAGTCGCATTCAGTTCCAGACGCACGAATATGATCGTGAACGGCAGCGCGGATTTCTGACCGCAACTCACCTGCACCTTGGCTGGGCCGGGCTCGAGATCCGCCGGTGGTAGCACCGACAAGGAAGCCGGCGAGGAAGCCAGGACCAGCGCGGGCGTTCCCGAGATGATCAGATGGTTCGCATCGGCGTCTCCGCAAAAGCCATGGCCGCTCAACTCGAAGCGGTCAGAGACGGAGGCTAAGCGCGGTGCGGCGGCAACTTCCAAGGTGGCCGAAGGCGCCTCTGCCTGAGAAACAATGCTGCTCGAGACGCGCCCCGAGCGCCCTTCGATCCCCGCAAAAATGGTACCGAGGTTAAGCGGGGCAACAAAGAGGGCCCGACCGGTGACGTCGGTCGTGACCGATTCGCCGTCCGAAAATTCTATGTGCACCCCCGGTGTTAATCGTCCGGCTAGATCCAACACCGCGAGAGTCGCGTGTTCCCCCGAAACGATTTTGCGGGGTAACAGGAGGACGCGAGCTCCCGAGGGCGGCGGCGGCTGCTGGGCCATGCACGCGCCAACCGTGACGGTCGAGAGCCACAGGCCCAAGCGAGCTCGGGGAAACCTGAACGAGTGCGAAAGCACAAGGGGATTGTAGAGGACTTTGCCGACTCGCAGAAGTGCGCCAGTTCAACGTGTTTGCCTAAGCGCAGTCACGGTACAGACAATCAGCGGAATGAAGCGGTTTGCAGCCTGGGGCTGGGGTATTGCTCCTATTTCGGGTATTCTTGCGGACTGGCCATCGGGACAGTTGTGGTTGCAAACAGGTAATCACTTGGGAGCAAAGCCTTTCACGGCGCGTAAGCCTCTGCTAGCGTGGAATACAGGTACAGGGCCGGGGTGTCCACGGCAGGGGTGTCGCGCGTGCCAACGAAAAGCTTGGAAGGAGACGCCGTGCAGATCGTCAGCGGTGGCGTGACGGACTTGGGGCGTGTCCGTTCGAACAATGAGGACTCCTTCCGGATCGTCGAACCGCTCAACCTGTTCATTTTGTCCGACGGCATGGGCGGCGAAGCGCACGGCGAAATTGCCAGTTCTCTGGCGGTCGATACGATCGAAAAAATATGTTCGTCGTCGAAAGGGGACGCCCAGGTAACGCTGAATGGAACGTCGACGAGTGAGAACTGGGCTGAGCCGACACGTGTTCTGCAGAACGCTGTGTTCCAGGCAAATTTTGGTATTTACCAATCGTCGCAAGAGCACCCGGAGCAACGCGGCATGGGCGCCACTCTCACCGCCGGCTGGATCAACGGCAGCAAGCTGAGTCTCGCTCACGTGGGCGACAGCCGCGCGTACCTGCTGCGCACCGGAAGCCTGCAGCAATTGACCAACGATCATTCGCTGGTGGCCGAGCAGGTTCGCCGCGGGATCATCACTCCGCAGCAGGCCGAAGAGAGCGAAATGCAGAGCGTTCTCCTTCGTGCCCTCGGTGCGCACCCCGAGGTCGATGTGGACTTGGACGAGTTCGAGCTTTTCCCTCGTGACGTGCTTCTGCTGTGCTCCGACGGACTGACGCGTATGGTCACCGAGCCGGAAATTGCCGGTACCTTGCAGGCAGAAACCGATCCGGAAAAGGCAGCGCAGAAGCTGGTGGATCTGGCGAACGAACGTGGCGGCCTCGATAACGTCACCGTCATCGTTGCCCGCTTGCAGGATGAGTCCAAGGGGTGGTTTTCGTGGCTCCGCCGGGACTCGGGCAAGAAGGATTGAAGCTCCTGGGGGGAACTTCGCATGGCAAAGCTCAGCCTGATGTTTGAACAAAAGTTGATGAAAGAAGTACCGATCGGCAACCGGCCGGTGACGATCGGCCGTTCCCCGGACAACGATCTTCCCGTGGACAATCTGGCCGTCTCCAATTACCACGCCCGCGTCTACTTCGAAGGCACCCGCCTTGTGGTCGAAGATTTGGACAGCCTGAACGGTACCTTCGTCAACGATCTTCGCGTGGAACGCGCAACGCTGCACGATGGCGACTCGATCTGGATTGGCAAGCACCACATTAAAGTGGATGCCACCGCCGATACGGCCATTCCGTGGGACTCGGGCCGCAAAACCGCCGCGCCCAAAATCAACGAAACCATGGTTCTCGATACCAAGGTACGCCGCGAAATGCTTCAGCAAGCCGCCGCCATGGGCGAGCGTTCGCAATTCTCTCCCGGCCGTGTGAAAATGCCGACGCTCATCGTGCTGAACGGCCGAGTGGACCAAAAGGAATACGTGCTGACCAACAAGCTCACGGTTATTGGCAAGTCTCCGATGGCAACGGTGCGGCTTCGTGGCTGGTTCAAGCCTCAAGTCGCGGCGCAGATTAATCAGCGCGACGACGGCTATTACCTTGGCACCGGTGCCAAAATCCCCGTTGTAAACGGCTCACCCATTCCCGGCCCGGTCCGCCTGAACGATGGCGACTTGATCGAGATTTGTGGGGTTCGCATGAATTTTGTGATCCGCGAGTAGCTCTACGAGTCTTTAAGCAACGCAGTTCATGCTCCACTGATCTCAGCACGCTCCCTCTTTTCGACCCTGCCTCTCCACACCTGCCTCGGTTTCCTTAGCGAGACCAGCCAAGCCTTCGGTGACTGGAAATGCCTTCTGGGCTGCTGGCGGTCGCGTCCCCGCGTTGTGAAGCCCCGGGGATGTACCTAAAACGAGGTCAGCGGTAGTCTAATAAGGGCAACCCCAATTGGAGTTCTAAGCGCTGCGAGTGTCGGCATACTCGTCTGCGTTCTCCGAATTGAAGGTACCAACTTCAGTCTATGTGGATAGTCCGATTAGCTTTATCGAGGCCATACACGTTTATCGTCATGGCGCTCGTCGTGATCCTTGTAACTCCTGTAGTGCTGATGCGCACTCCCACGGACATTTTCCCGGAAATCAATATTCCGGTTATCGCACAGGTGTGGACCTATACCGGTTTGGAACCCCAGGAGATGGAGCAGCGCATCACCACCAACGTGGAGCGCGGCATCACCGTGCTGGTCAACGATATCGAGCACATCGAATCGCAATCACTCAACGGAATTGCGATCGTGAAGATCTTTTTCCACCCGGGCGTGAACATCCAGACCGCCATGGCGCAGGTTACCGCCATTTCGCAGACCTTCCTGCGCTTCTTGCCACCGGGAACCACCCCGCCGCTGGTCATCATTTATTCAGCCTCCACCGTACCGGTGCTTCAGATTGGCCTCACCAGCGACCGCCTCAGCGAACAGCAGTTATTCGACTACGGCAATAATTTCATCCGCACGCAACTTGCTACGGTGCAAGGCGCGTCGATGCCGTTCCCGTACGGCGGAAAGCAGCGGCTGGTCTCCGTCGATATTGATTCCACCGCGCTGCAGGCTAGGGGACTATCTCCGGTCGACATCGTAAATGCGGTCAACGCTCAGAATCTGATCCTGCCCACGGGCACCGCCAAGATGGGTGCGCTCGAGTACAACGTTGAGCTAAACGGCAGCCCCCGTGTGATCGCCGAACTAAACGATCTACCGGTCAAGACGGTCAACGGCTCCACGGTTTATATGCGCGACGTGGCTCACATTCGGGACGGCTTCTCCCCGCAGACCAACGTTGTGCTCGCGAACGGACAGCGCGGCGTTTTGATGAGTGTCTACAAGACCGGCAGCGCTTCAACGCTGTCGATCGTCGACCGCGTGAAGCAAACCCTGAACGACTATAAGCCGTCTCTTCCCGAGGGTCTGAATCTGACTACCTTCTTTGACCAATCTCTTTTCGTGCGTGCCGCGATTCAGGGCGTGCTGCGCGAAGCGCTCATTGCCGCGGCTCTGACTGCGACCATGATTCTGCTGTTTCTGGGAAATTGGAAGAGCACGCTGATCATCGCGATTTCGATCCCTCTTTCGATTCTCGTCAGTATCATCTGCCTGAGTGCGCTCGGCGAGACCATCAATATCATGACCTTGGGCGGGCTGGCGCTTGCCGTCGGCATCCTCGTCGACGACGCCACCGTCGAAATCGAAAACATCAACCGCAATTTGGCGCTGGGCAAGGAAACGGTTCAGGCGATTCTCGATGGGGCGCAGCAGATTGCTGTGCCAGCCTTTGTTTCAACGCTTTGCATCTGCATCGTGTTCATTCCGATGTTTTTTCTTTCTGGCGTCGCGAAATACCTCTTCGTGCCACTGGCCGAAGCTGTTATTTTCGCCATGCTGGCATCGTATATGTGGTCGCGTACGATTGTGCCGACGCTTGCAATGTATCTTCTGAGCGCCGAGGACGAATATCACGCGGACGAACACAAGGGCCAGAAGATGGGGTTCTTCCGGCGCTATCAGCAGGGGTTTGAAGGCGCTTTCGAGCGCTTCCGCGAAGGTTATCGGCACGCGCTCGGCACAGCCCTCGGACGCCCAAGACTCTTCGCCGCGTGTTTTCTGACCTTCTGCGTTCTATCGGCCGGACTTGGCTTCGTCCTTGGCCGCGATTTTTTCCCTAGCGTGGACGCGGGCCAGATCCGACTGCACATGCGCGCGCGCACCGGCCTGCGCATCGAGGAGTCGGCACGGCTGGCGGACCAGATCAACGGGATAATTCGCCAGACGATTCCGGAGCGGGACCTGTTGACGGTGCTCGACAATATCGGCCTTCCGTATTCCGGGATCAACTTGACTTACAGTAACGCCGGCACGATCGGCACGGCTGACGGCGAGATCCTTGTACAGCTTAAACCCGATCGCCAAGGGTCGACCTACGCCTACATCAATGAACTGCGAAGGCGGCTCCCGGCGGAATTTCCCGGCGTCCAGTTCTTTTTCCAACCCGCCGATATCGTTACGCAAATCCTAAATTTTGGCACGCCTGCCCCCATCGACATTCAGATTCGAGGCGCGAATCAACAGGCCGATTATGCGATCGGTCTTAAGCTGGCGAACGAAATTCGTCGTATCCCAGGTGCCGTGGACGTCCACGTCCAGCAGTCTTTCGACGCTCCGACGCTTTTTATGGACATCGACCGCACGCGCGCACAATACGTAGGAATGCAGGCGCGCGACGTAGCGCAAAACGTCCTTGTCTCCCTCTCGTCGAGTTTCCAGACTTCGCCGAATTTCTGGCTGGACCCGCGAAACGGCGTGAGCTACCAGGTTGCGGTCCAGACTCCTCAGTACCGCGTTGACAATTTCCAGGCCTTGCAAAATACGCCGGTGACTGCCAGCACTCAAGGGGCTCAGCCGCAAATTCTCGGTAACCTCGTCACCACTTCCACGGTTGCCCGCCCGGCTTCGATTGCGCATTACGATGTGCAACCCATGATTAATGTCTACGCTTCGGTCTCCGGCCGGGATCTCGGTTCCATTTCTACGCGGGTTGCGCAACTCGTCCACGACGTCGAAAAAGAATTGCCCCGGGGCAGCCGCATCTTTATTCGCGGCCAGGTTCAGACGATGTCTACCTCCTTCGTAGGTCTGGGCATTGGGCTGATCGGAGCGATCGTTCTCGCCTATCTCCTCATTGTTGTGAATTTCCAGTCCTGGCTCGACCCCTTCATCATCATCACCGCACTGCCGGGGACCTTGATCGGTATCATCTGGA